>JAABUX010000047.1_pt1 | contig 173350 bp, 147 predicted proteins | sample 5561851 | NCBI WGS metagenome assembly JAABUX01 (sample SAMN10711883, study PRJNA513361) | rock metagenome | isolation source: Antarctica rocks | place: Antarctica: Victoria Land, Richard Nunatak red sandstone | collected 2016-01-03
CGGAGGATCGGGGTGTTGTACGCGCTGATGGATCCGGAGACGCGGGTTGGGGGGCGGAGGATGTACTCGTATTTGGTGGGGTTCGATCCGGGATATGGGGAGTTGAGTCCGGGGACGTTGCTGCTCTCGTATGCGTTTGATCGGTGCGCGCGGGAGGGGGTGCGGTGGATGGACCTGCTGCGTGGGGGTGAGGGGTACAAGCGGCTTTGGGGGGCGGTGGAGGAGCGGACGTTTGGGTTTGAGGTGGCGGGGGTTGGGGCCAGCCGGCTTCTCGGCGACCGGTGATTCTGGTGCGTTCTGGTGAGCCGAGCAGGAGCGGAATACAGGGTTCCTTCACTTCGTTCAGAATGACGGCGTAAAACAGGCAACGGCGAGAACGAGCAAGAGCAGGAGCGAACCGAGGGTGCTGAACCTGGTTCAGGATGACGGCGGAGCGTGGTAGTAGGGGGTATCTATTGAGTACGAAAGCGGCCTGATTCCGAAATCGTACTCTGGCGAGTAAAGGGTGGGGGTTGGGGGACATCCTACGACCTGATGCTTAGAAAAATTGGAGTGGCAGGACGGTTTCGAGTGGCGGGACGACGATGACGACTTTTGCGCTGCTGAGTACGCTGGTGACGCTGGCGGCGTTGTTTGGGCTGGTGAGCAACCGTGTGTTGCGGCTGCCGACTTCGATTGGGACGACGCTGTTGTCGCTGGGTGCGGCAGGTGCGATTCTGGCGGGCGGGCATGCGGCGCCGGGGCTGCGGGCGACGGCGGGGCAGATTGTGGGGGGGATCGACTTCAATCAGGTGGTGCTGCATGGGATGCTGGCGTTTCTTCTGTTTGCGGGGGCGCTGCAACTGAATCTGGAGGAGCTTTCGCGGGAGAAGCTGCCGGTGCTGGCGTTGTCCGTGGTGGCGACGGGGCTATCGACGGTGTTTGTGGCGGGGCTGTTCAAGCTGGGGGCGATGGCGGTGGGGATTCCGGTGAGTGTGATGGGGGCGCTGCTGTTTGGGGCGCTGATCTCGCCGACGGATCCGATTGCGGTGCTGGAGATGCTGCGGCGGGTGGGTGCGCCGGCGGCGCTGGAGGCGCAACTGGCGGGGGAGTCGCTGTTCAACGATGGGGTGGGGGCGGTGATCTTTCTGGCGCTGCTGGAAGCGTCGTCGACGGGAGCTCTACCGACGGTGGGAAGGTTTCTGACGCTGCTGCTGTTGAAGGCGGTGGGCGGGATGGCGGTAGGGGCGGGGCTGGGATACCTGACGTATCGACTGCTGCTGCTGGTGGAGGACTACCGGATTGAGGTGCTGCTGACGCTGGCGCTGGCGATGGGTGGGTATGCGCTGGCGGATGCGATGCGGCTGTCGGCGCCGCTGGAGGCGGTGGTGGCGGGGCTGTTTGTGAGCGGGCAGGCGCGGGCGCTGGCGATGTCGGAGAAGACGCGGGCGCATGTGGACACGTTTTGGGAGCTGCTGGACGACATCTTCAATGTGGTGCTGTTTTTGCTGCTGGGGCTGGAGCTTCTGGTGCTGCCGATCGAGGGGCGGTTTTTGAAGGCGGGGCTGATCGCGATCCCGGTAGTGCTGCTGGCGCGATGGGCGAGTGTGGGGCTGACGGTACGGGGGTTGGCGCTGGTACGTGAGCACTCCCGGGGAACGGTGGTGACGTTGACGTGGGGAGGTCTGCGGGGCGGGCTGGCGATTGCGCTGGCGCTCTCGCTGCCGAGCGGTCGGGGGATGGAGCGCAGCATGTTGCTGGCGACGACATATGTGGTGGTGGTGTTTTCGATTGTGGTGCAGGGCTTGACGATCTCGCGGCTGCTGCGACGGCTGGGGTTGGGGTCGGCGGTGGTGAATAAGGCGGAGGAGGTTGTGGCTGGGCGTTAGGCGCTTGCGAGAGGTGGTGGTTGAGATTGCGCAAAGCAGATTCTCCGCCTGCGGCGAAGGATGACAGCTGTAGAGCGAAGGAAGTAACTGTGGCGAAGGATGACAGCTGTGATTCGACCTGAGGGTATCGCGGCTATTGGAGGAAGAGGCGGATGCCGCCGATGCCGGCGGCTCCGGCCTCCATGCAGAGCGGGACTTTGTCGCGTGTGACGCCGCCGAGGGCGATGAGGCGGGAGTTGGGAGCGAGGTGGGCGGCCTCCTGGAGGAGGTCGAGGCCGAGGCCGGGGGAGACGAGGTTGCCGTGGACGCGTTTTTCGAAGATGGGGCCGAAGAGGAGGTAGTTGAGGCCGAGCGGGGCTGCGGCGCGGACGTCTTCGAGGGAGTGGCAGGAGAGGCTGTGGAGGGGCGGAGGGAGAGCGGCTCGGGCGAAGGCTTCGCGGACGTGTTCGACGTCGGTGAGCGTGGTGCCGGTGCGGAGGTGGACGCCGTGGGCGCGGACGGCTGCAGCGAGGTGGGCGGGGCCGTTGAGAAGGACGCGGGTGACGCCGGGGGCGGAGGCGTGTACGGCCTGGATGAGGCGGTGAGCGAGGGCTTGGAGCTGCGGTTCGGGGAGGTCTTTTTCGCGGATCTGGAGGATGTCGACCGGGGTGCTGGAGAGGCGGCGGGCCTGATCGATGAGGGCGTCGGCCTGTTCGCGTTCATCGCCCGGAAACAGGCGCCGGTCGGTGATAGCGTATTGCAGCATGGAGGCGAGTCTTTTCTTGCCCGGGATGAGCTGGGCGGTAGTATAGGGGTGAAAGCGTGACCTCGTCCGCCTCCATTCGAGGCGGACGAGTGCAGGATGGCCGTTGCCTAGCATGTTTGTGGTTGGGCGACATGGAACAGGCAGGGATTACAGAGGAAGACTCCACCGCGCATGAGTACTGTCTATGATCTGATTGTTATTGGCTCCGGTCCAGCAGGGCAGCGGGCTGCCATCTATGGCGCCAAGCTCGGCAAAAAGGTTGCGCTGGTGGAGATGCGCGAGGTGGTGGGCGGGGCTTGTATCAACACGGGGACGATTCCGTCGAAGACGATGCGCGAGGCGGTGCTCCATCTTTCGGGGTACAACTACAAGTCGATTTATGGGATGAACTACCGGGTGAAGGAACGGATCACGATGGCGGACCTGGCGTTTCGGGTGCAGCATGTGATCAAGACCGAGGTCGATGTGACGGAGGCGCAGCTTTCGCGCAACAACATCGAGATGCTGGTGGGGACGGCGAGCATTGAGGACCCAACGCATGTGCGGGTGACGAACTCGCGCGGGGCTACTGTTTACGAAGCGAAGAACATCCTGATCGGGACGGGGACGAAGCCGGCGAGCTCGCCGAAGGTGGCGATTAACGGAACAACGATCATCAACTCGGACCAGGTGCTGGACCTGAAGAACCTGCCGAAGACGCTGATTGTGGTGGGTGGCGGTGTGATCGGGGTGGAGTACACGTGTATGTTCTCGGCGCTGGGCGTGCGGGTGACGCTGATCGAGCGGCGGCCGCGGCTGCTGGAGTTCGCGGACCAGGAGATTGTGGAGGCGCTGAGCTATCATCTGCGCGACTCGCGAGTGACGATGCGGCTGAACGAAGAGGTGGATTCGGTCGAAGAGAACCCGGATGGGACGGTGAATGCGAACCTTGAATCGAAGAAGCGGGTGCAGGGCGATGCGCTGCTGTATGCGGTGGGGCGGCAGGGGAATGTGGCCGAGTTGAATCTGCCGGCGGTGGGGATCGAGGCGGACAATCGCGGGCGGATTCCGGTGGACAAGGACTTCCGGACGAAGTGTCCGACGATCTTTGCTGTGGGCGATGTAATCGGGTTTCCGTCGCTTGCGTCGGTGTCGATGGAGCAGGGGCGGATTGCGGCGGCGCGGGCGTTTGGGGATGAGACGATCCTGTCGAATCCGAGCTTTTATCCGTATGGCATATGGACGATTCCGGAGATCAGCTTTCTGGGCAAGACAGAGGAGCAGCTGACGGAGGAGGACGTGCCGTACGAGGTGGGGGTGGCGTACTACCGGGAGATTGCGCGCGGGCAGATTCGCGGGGATACGACGGGTCGGCTGAAGCTGATCTTCCACCGGACGAACCATACGCTGCTGGGGGTGCACATCATCGGCGAGGGCGCGAGCGAGCTGGTGCACATCGGGCAGGCAGTGATGGCGCTGGGCGGAAAGCTGGATTATTTCGTGGATACGGTGTTCAACTACCCAACCCTCGCGGAATGTTATAAAGTTGCCGCTTTCAACGGTTTGAATCGCGTCAGCAAGTTTGAGTGAGTTTGTCTGATATTGCAGGGCAGGCGCGATCCGGAACCGAGGGGGTTTGGAATCATGGCAAAGTCCACAGGGGTGAAGTCGGTGGGGGTTGTGCTTTCGGAGCGCATCCTCACGGGATTGGTTGTCGACCACAAGCTGTCGGGGCCGATCGGGGCGTATCCGGAGAATCCGGATGATGAACATGCGCTGGTGGAGCTCCATACGGATCTGCTGGCGCAGACGATCTGCGAGCAGATTGTGAAGGCGGCAAACGGGGCGAAGGACATCAGCGCGGTAGGAATAGCGCTGCCGGGGCTGATCAAGAACGGCGTGGTGGAGGAGGCGCCGAACCTGCCGCAGCTGAAGGGGGCGCGCATGCGGGATCTCGTGGCGATGCACCTGGAGGGCCATGGCATTGCAGCTCCGGTGACGATCCTGAACGACGCGGACGGGATGGCGACGGGGCTGGCGAGCGCGCATGGGAAGCTCGACAGCATGATCCGGGTGTGGACGCTGGGAGTCGGGATCGGGTTTGGGCGATATCCGTATGCTCCGGGGGTGTGGGAAGGCGGGCACACGGTGGTGACGCTGGACGACAAGGAAGGCTATTGCGGGTGCGGCGGACGGGGGCACATGGAAGGGGTTATGGGTCACCGGGCGATGCGTCTGCGGTTTCTGGACATGGAGCCGGAGGAGGTGTTTGAGGCGGCCAACCAGAGGGACGACCCGGATGCGCGCTGCGTGGACTTCAAGCGGCTGTGGCATAAGGCGCTAGCGGCTGCGTGCGCGTCGTCGATTCACCAGAGCGGGCCGGGCAAGTTCTTTCTGACGGGCTTCAATGTGCGGTTTGTGGATCTGCCGATGCTGCGGGACTACCTGCAGCAGATGGTGAAGATGAGTCCGCTGCAGGGGTATTCGGTGGAGGTGGTTCCGGACCTTCCGGAGACGCGGGTGATTGGAGCGGCGGTGACAGCGGAGCAGGCGATCGCGCGACAGGACTGACCAGGCGGCAAGTTCGTGGCAGCGAAATCGCGGCTCTGGTGACGAGTGGGGACAGTTTGGCGTTACCGGATGGTACTGGCCGTGCCTTTAGGGGAGCGGCGGGAGGGGAGTCGACCTGCATCGTAGTGAGCCGTACCAGCTCGCGAACAGAACTTCGTGGCCCAAGCCGAGTTAGTACGAGATGAGGAACGGGTTATGCGAAGCTTTGGACGATTTGCAGCACGTGGACTGATGTTGGGCTTGATGGTTTTGCTGGCTGGAGCGGGGTGCCGATCGGCGCAGCAGCCGGGCGTTGTGGCGATCAATGATGGTGGACAGGATCCTGCCGATGCGAATATGGCCCCGGTCTCGGATGTTTCGGGCGGAGGGCAGAGGGGTGGGATGTACGCTCCGGCGCAGGGATCGACGAGGCTGTTGGACGGGAGCAGCGATCGGGTGCTGGGCGGGCGGGTGGTGAATGCAAGCGGACAGCGGTTGGGGCAATATCCGCAGCAGCAACAGGCTTACGGATATTCGCAACAGCAGCAGACGTATGGGTCTCCGCAGCAGCAGGCGTACAGCTATCCGCAGAGTGCGGCGGCGCCGATTGAGCGAAGGGCGCCTGAGGGTGCGGTGTCTCAGGAGCAGAATTACCCGAACGATGGACAGGGACAGTACGGTGTGCAGGAGTATCCGGGGGGGCAGCAGCAGCAGGCGGACTCTGGGGACTGGAGCGATGGGGAGCAGGGTGCGTACACCCAGGTGACGGAGGAGGCGGACGCTCCGCCACCGCCGCTGCCGGAGTATGAGCAGCCGCCAGCGCCGGCGCCGAACTATCTATGGACGCCCGGCTACTGGGGGTATGCTCCGGCGGGGTACTACTGGGTTCCGGGGGCGTGGATTGCGGCGCCGTTTGCCGGGGCTCTGTGGACGCCGGGATACTGGGGTATGTGGCACCACCACTATGGGTTTCACCATGGGTACTGGGGGCGGTATGTCGGGTTTTATGGCGGCGTTGCCTATGGACACGGGTACTTCGGCAGGGGCTACCATGGCGGGTACTGGGAGGGGAACAGCTTTTACTACAACGAGGCGGTGAACCGGGTGAACGTGAGCAACGTGCGGAATGTGTATAACCGCAGCGTTGTGGTGAACAACACGGTGATCAACAACACCATCGTGAACAACCGTGTGACGTTGAACCGGGTGAGCTATAACGGCGGGCCGGGCGGCGTGCAGGCGAGGCCTGGGCCGGCTGAGGTTGCGGCGTTTCGGGCTCCGCGGGTGCCGCCGATGACGGCGCAGGTGCAGAACCAGAGGGCGGCGGCGACGAACCGGCAGCAGTTCTTTCAGCAGAATGGGGGGCGTCCGGCGCTGGCCGCGGCTCCGCGGCCGTTTGCGGCGGACCGGGTCAGCTTGCCGGCGGCTCGGCCGGCGGTGGAGATGGGGCGTCCGGGGCAGGCAGCCTCAACCCAACCGGGCTTGGGGCAGCAGGGCTTGGGGCAGCCAAGCTTGGTCCACCCGATTTTGGGACAGCAGCAGCGCGTGTCCCAGGGTGTGCAGGCACCGGGTACGTTTGCCCGGCCGGGGCAGCCGGGAGCTGCTGGGCAGAACCGTCTTTCGCCCGAGCAGGGCCGCAACCAGCAACAGCAGCGGGCGATTGCGATCGAGCAGCAGCGTACGGCACAGGGACAACAAGTGCCTCCGCAGCAGCAACAGCGGCTTGGGCAGCTGACCGCGGTGCAAGGGGCGCAGCAAGTCCGTAGCGCGGAAGAGCAGCAGCGCTTTCAGCGGGGGCAGCAGCTCAACACTCAGGGCAATGCTGCTTTGCAGCAACGTCAGGGGCAGTTCAATCAAAACGCTGCGCAGCAGCGGCAAGGTCATTTTGACCAGCATGCGGCGCAGCAGCAGCCAGGGCAGTTGAGCCAGGGCGATGCTACGCAGCAGCATCAAGGGCAGTTCCCTGGAGGCAATGTTCCGCAGCAGCAGGTGCAGTTTGATCCGCATGCTGGGCAGCAGCATGGGCAGATGAACCAAGAAAATGCTGTTCAACAGCAGGGTCAGGGGCAGTTGAACCAACGCAATGCTCCGCAGCAGCAGGTGCAGCGTCAGGGACAGTTCAGTCAGGGCAGTGCTCCGCAACAGCAGGGACGGCAAGGGCAGCTCAATCAGGGAAGTGCTGCATCACCACCGCAGCGTGAGGCGCAGGGTGTGCAGAACGGTGTGGAGCAGCAGCAGCGAGCGGCTCAGGCGCAGTTCGACCAGCGTGCGCAGCAGCAGCGTCAAGCCCAGTTGAACCAGAACGATGCTGCACAACAGCAGCGCCAGGGGCAGTTCGATCAGCGTGTCGCGCAACCGCAGCATCAGTCGCAAGGTGTGCAGAACAGTGCGGAGCAGCAGCGTGCGTTTCAGGTGCAGCAGCAGCAACGGGTGATGCAGCAGCAGAGGGCCGTACCGGAGCAGCAGCGCTTCCCGGAGCAACTGCAGCGGCGCGAGGCAGCGCCGGAGATGCAACAGCAGCGGGCGGCGCCACAGCAGCGCATGCAGGCTCTGCCGCCGCCGGAGAGCCGGCCTGCACCTCCGCAGCAGAGCCGGCCTGCCCCACAGCAGCAGCCGTCTCATCCTGCTCCGCAGGCGGAGCATGGACAGGGAGGCGACCGACGGCACTGAGATCTCCCCGGCTTGCGTCCTAGGCTGGCGCGAAGGGCTCTCTTTGTTTTTCGGGCAATCAGACGCGGGTGGGTAAGAGGCGGAGAAACCTTTGCGCCTGTGGTGCCGTCCAAGCACTCATTTTTTTGGTCCACCTTTATGGGGAGGCAGCCGGAATGGGCAACACGTGCGAGCTGAGAGGAGTTCTCCAAACACGTTGAAATGACGCACATTGGGAGAGGTGGCTATCTATGGGAGCGGATTGCTTAGGCCGCAAGCTGGATGAGGAGGATGGCGTTGAGGGCGAGAACGATTGAGACAACCGTCCAGCCGGCGATGCGGGTGCGCCGGGCGCTGACGAAGGTGTCCATGACGGAGCGGCGGCTGGTGAGGAGGAGAAGGGGGATGAGAGCGGCAGGCAGGGTGAAGCTGAGGACGACCTGCGAGAGGGTGATGATGCGCAGCGGCTTGAGTCCAAGGGCGATGACGATAAGGGCGGGGATGATGGTGATGAGGCGTCGAAGGAAGATGGGGAACTTGACATCGAGAAAGCCCTCGATGATGACTTGACCCGCCATGACGCCGACGGTGGAGGAGGAGAGGCCGGAGCAGAGGAGGGCGATGGCGAAGGCGGTGGCAGCGAGTGGGCCGAGGAGTGGGCCGAGGGTGTGATGCGCGACCTCTACGTCGTCGACGACGACGCCGTGGGTGAAGGCGACAGCGGCCATGATGAGCATGGCGGAGTTGATGAGCCAGGCTCCGTTCATGGCGGCGAAGACGTCGATGAGCTCGAAGTGGAGGAAGCGGAGGCGGGCGCCCTGGGCCGGGTTACGGCGCGCTTCGATGGTGTCGGGCTGCTGCCTGAGCTGTGCGGGGTCGATGAGCTCTTTGAGTCTGGGCTGGACGAGCGCGGAGTGGAGGTAGACGACGTGCGGCATGACGGTAGCTCCGAGCATGCCGACGGCGAGATAGATGCTTTCGCGGAAGTTGGCGCCGGAGCTGGTGTCGAGGCTGGGTAGGAGGGTGTGGACGACGGCGCGGTGCCAGTCAGGGTGGACGAGGAAGACCTCGAAGCCGTAGCAGAGGCCGATGATGCCGACGAAGGCCATGACGCCGCGTTCGAGCCAGCGGAAGCCGGCGAGGTCGAGCGCGAGGATGGCAAAGACGAGGACGGTGGAGGCAAGCGCGGCGGTGAAGAGTGTTGCCGTGGGGCTCCAGCCGCGGGCTAGCAGGGCTTGGCCGAAGAGGAGGTAGAGGCCGAGGGCGGCGCCGAGGAATTCTGCGAGATCGGTGGCGACGGCGGCGATCTCTGCGGCGATCCAGAGCGAGATGGTGGTGCGACGGCTGAAGTGCCGGCGGCAGTTCTGCGGGAGGGTGAGGCCGGTGACGATGCCAAGTTTGGCGGAGAGGTACTGGATGAGGATGGCCATGGCGTTCGACCAGAGGAGCACCCAAAGGAGGCGGTAGCCGAAGCGGCTGCCACCCTCGATATTGGTGGCGAAGTTGCCCGGATCGATGTAGGCGACGCTGGCGACAAAGGCAGGGCCGAAGTACGCCCAGATCTCATGGCGGCGGAAGCCTTTTGCCGAGGCGGGTGAGAGGGTAGCTTCCACCGCGGCGAGCGCGGCTGGTGACGACTTGACCACGTCCATCTCGCTTTGGGCGGAGTTTCTCATCGACCTCGCTATAAATTAGGTATACCTAATACTCTGCAATGGGTCAAACTGTTATTAGGAGGTCCACGATGGCCGCGCGTCCGAGAAGGAGCCGCAGCAGCGAGTCTGTCGATAATTATTTGAAGGCGATCCTGTCGTTGAGTGGACCGGAGATGCATCGGGTTTCGAGCAAGGCGCTTGCGAACCGACTTGAGGTTGCTACCGCTTCAGTCACAAATATGCTGCAGAAGCTGGCAGCGGCGTCTGCATCGCTGGTGGAGTATGAACGGCACCGCGGCGTGCTGTTATCGGCGGCGGGCAAGCAGCGAGCTCTGGAGATTGTGCGGCATCACCGGCTGATCGAGACGTTTCTGTATAAGGTATTGGACTATCCGCTCGAAGAGGTGCACGACGAGGCGGAGCGGCTGGAGCACTTCATCTCGGAGCGTTTTGAGGAGCGGATTGCCGCGAAGCTTGGGCATCCGAAGATAGATCCGCACGGACACTCGATCCCGAGTTTGAGTGGAGAGATGCTGGAGAAGGACTCGATGCTGCTGACGGATGTGGCGGCGAAGGGAGACTTCGTGATTGAGAGCGTTTCGGATCGGGATGCACGTGTCCTTCGATTTCTTGAGACGCACGGTGTGGCTCCGGGCGTTCGTCTGCGGGTGAAGAGCCAGAGCACGAAGGCTGGGTATACGGTGAGTGTTGGCCGGTCGGCAAAGGTGTTTGAGATCTCTCGGGTGCGAGCGGGCGAGGTGCGCGTGCTGCGGGAGGCAGTGGCTGGTGATTGAGGGCCCGGGGGGCGGTAGTTCGATGAAGGTGCTGGTAATTGGCGGGGGCGGGCGGGAGCATGCGCTGGTTTGGGCGCTTGGGCGATCCACGCGGGTGAGCGAGGTGGTGTGCGCGCCGGGGAATGCGGGGATTGCTGCGCTGGCGCGATGCGTTGCGCTGGACGTGACGGACGTAGATGCGACGATTGCGCTGGCGATGGAGGAGATGCCGGGGCTGGTGGTGATTGGACCCGAGGTGCCGCTTTCGCTGGGTGTAGTGGATGCATTGCAGGCGCGGGGGCTGCGGGTGTTTGGGCCGACGCGGGCGGCGGCGCAGCTCGAGACAAGCAAGGCGTTCGCGAAGGAGCTTATGCGCCGGAACGAGATCGCTACGCCGGCGTATGCGGTGTGCCGGACGCCGAGTGAGGTCGCGGAGGCTCTGCGGGCGTTTGGCGTGCCTGTGGTGGTGAAGGCGGATGGATTGGCGGCGGGGAAGGGCGTGGTGATCTGCCAGACGCACGAGGCGGCGGCGGCGGCGGCGGCGCAGATGTTCTCGGGCGACCTGCTAGGGGCGGAGGTGAGCGAGGTCCTCGTGGAGGAGTTTCTGGAGGGCGAGGAGCTGAGCTTCTTTGCCCTGTGCGATGGAGCGACGGCGGTGCCGATTGCGGCGGCGCAGGATCATAAGCGTGTGGGGGAGGGAGATACGGGGCCGAACACGGGCGGGATGGGGGCGTACTCGACGGATGCGCTGATGGGGCCGGAGATGAGTGCGTGGTTGACGGGCCATGTGGCGCAGCGCGTTGTCGACGGGATGCGCGAGCAGGGGATGGAGTTTCGGGGTGTGCTGTTCTGCGGAATGATGATGGTACTTAACGAGGACGGCGCGGTGCGGCCGATGGTGCTGGAGTTCAACACGCGCTTCGGCGACCCGGAGACGGAGGCGCTGATGCTGCGGCTGGAGACGGATGTGCTGGATCTGTTGGAGGCGTCGGTGGACGGGACGGCGGGTTCGCTCGATGTGAGGCTGAGGCCGGGGGCGAGTGCGTGCGTGGTGGCGGCGAGTGGGGGGTATCCGGGCGGGTATGCCAGCGGAAAGGTGATCTCGGGGCTGGGGGATGTGTCGGGGGATGTGGTGGTGTTTCACTGCGGTACGGTGGAGAGGGATGGCGCGGTGGTGACGTCGGGCGGGCGAGTGCTGGGAGTGACGGCGGCGTCGGAGCTGGGGCTCGAGGATGCGCTGGCGAGGGTGTACGGGGCGATGAAGGGGATCGGGTTTGAGGGGATGCAGTATCGGCGGGATATTGGGTGGCGCGCTTTGCGGGAGGCCCGATGAATGCGCTAAGTGGAGAGGAGTTGCTGGCCTGGGTGGATACGACATCGGAGCGCTGGCTGGAACTGCTGAAGGAGCATCCCGAGGCCCTGGAGCTGCCTTGCGATGTGATGGCCGTGGGTACCGTGGCGCGGCTGCTGCAGCATGTTGTGGCGGTGGAGTTGCGGTATGCGCAGAGGCTTTCGGGGGAGCCGGAGAGCCCGTACGAGGAGATCGGATATGGGTCTCCGGAGGAGATCTTTCGGACGCATGGACGAGCGATGGGGATGCTCCGGGAGCTTGTGGGTCGCGAGGGGTACGAGTGGGAGGAGAGAATCTCTTTTGCGACGCGGAGTGCGGGGATGATGGTGGCGACGCGGCGGACGGTGTTTGTGCACACGCTGATGCACTCGGTCCGGCACTATGCACAGTTGGCGACGCTGGTGCGGCAGCACGGGATCAAGCCGGGGTGGCCGATGGATTACCTGTTTATGGGAGCGGAGCGGAGTTAGGGCCGGGCGGGTTTGAATGGAACGAGTGAGGGCCCCTCTGCCGAGTGGTGACTTTGACCGTGGTGGGTCCGATGTTCTAAAGTTCGCGGCATGGTCAAATGTTTTTGCAGTCTACTGGCGGTGCTTGGGACGGTTTCGGCGGCGGGTCTGGCGCAGCCGGATGTGATGAAGAGGCCGGCAATTACCGGGATTGCGTTTACGCGGTTTTATGCGGCAGATCCGGCCGCGGCAAAGGCGTTTTATGGCGAGAGACTGGGGCTGCCGGAGACGGACGGGGCGGGTGGGCTGATGTCGTTTGCGGTGGGGATGCGGCAGAGGATCGAAGTGCTGCCGTTGCCGAGCCCGGCACCGAAGAGCCGGTTGGCGGAGGTTGGGTTTCTGACGCCGGACGTGCCGGCGATGCGGGTGTTTCTCGAGCGGCATGGGTTGGTGGTGGAGGATGATGGGAAGGGTGCAATTCGGACGACGGATCCGGAGGGCAATGAGGTGGCGTTTGTGCCGGAGTCGCGCGCGGCTGCCGGCCGGCCGACGGAGATGGTGCCAATGGGAAAAGCGGGAGCGCCGACTTCGCGGAGGATCATTCATGCCGGGTTTGAGGTGCACAGCCGGGATGCGGAGGATACGTTCTACCTGAAGCTGCTGGGGTTTCGGCCGTACTGGTACGGGGGCATGACGGAGGGAAGGACGGACTGGGTGAGCCTCCAGGTGCCGGACGGGACGGACTGGGTGGAGTACATGCTGGGCGGAGGAAAGAATCCGAGTGCCAAGCAACTGGGTGGGATGAACCATGTGAGCCTGGGCGAGAAGGATATCAACGACGCGACGAAGCAGCTGGTGGCGAACGGGTGGACGGACGCGCAGACGCGCAAGGTGCAGATGGGCAAGGACGGGAAGATGCAGCTGAATGTATTTGACCCGGACATGACCCGGATCGAGTACATGGAGTTTCAGCCGCGGCAGAAGGCGTGCTGCTCGGAGCCGACGGCGAAGCATCCGACGGGGGATGCGGAGTGAAAACTTTGCAATGCTTAACTATTGCTCGCTAGCTGCTAGCATGTAGGCGTTTAGTTTGTGAGTTGTGTGAGGGGATCGATGAGCGGGTTGACACGGCGTGAATTTGTGCGGGTTTCGGCCATGGCTGCGGCGGCGGGATGCGCGGTTCGGTTCGGCGGGATGCCGGCGGAGGCGCAGGTGGGTGCCGGGCTGACGTATGGTGTGCAGCTGTATATGTTTCGGCGGCAGGCGACCTCGGACTTTGCGGGGGTGCTGCGGGCGATCAAGGGTGTGGGGTTCTCCCAGGTGGAGCTGTATCCGATTGTGTACGACCGGCCAGCGGGCGAGCTGCGCAAGATGGTGGAGGATGCGGGGCTGGGGTCGGTGGCGGCGCACTTCGACTACGTTGGGCTCGACGGGAAGATCGACTATGCGCATCAGCTAGGGGTGAGGTATCTGGTGTGCCCGATGCTGCCGCATGATCAGTGGACGTCGCTGGCCGGCTTTCGGAAGGCGGCGGGGGACTTTAACCGGTGGGGAGCGGCGACGAAGGCGGCGGGGATGCAGTTTGTGTTTCACAACCACGACTACGAGTTCAAGCCGATGGAAGGGAGCAATGGCTGGACGGAGCTGATGAAGGGTACCGACGCGAAGCTCGTCAAGCTGGAATTTGATATGTACTGGCTGACGCAGGCGGGGCAGGACCCGTATGCGATGCTGACCAAGTATGCGGACCGCGCGGTGCTGGTGCACATGAAGGACCGGACGCCGGATGCGCCGGTGACGTACAACATGGACAAGGAGTCGGAGCACTTCGCGGATGTGGGAAGCGGGACGATTGACTGGCCGAGGCTGCTGAGGCAAGCGCGCAAGCAGGGCATCCGGTATGCGTTTGTGGATCAGGACGAGACAGCGGGGCCAGTGGTGGAGAGCTTGCGGAAGAGCTACGTCTATCTGAAGACGCTGAACGTTTGATCGGGGCACATCCGAGGAGAGATACAAGAAGGGCCTGCCGTGATGGCAGGCCCTCTCTGTGCGTCGCGGTGAGGAGCTTAGCGGGTGATGTCCTTGACGGCGTCGCTTACGGCGTGGGCGGCGCGGCCGGCGGTATCCTTGGCGCTTCCGATGACCTGATCGGCGACTCCAGCGGTGGAGGTATCAGGGTCTCCGGCGATGTTGCCGATGCCCTCCTTGAGGCGGCCGCCGATCTGTCCGGCGGTTCCGGAGACGCGCTGGCCGGTGCCCCAGTTGCTGGCCTTGCGGGAGAAGCGGCGGGCGCCGGAGGTGAGGTCGTCAGTTGCGTCGTCGGCATCATAGCCCGAGCTGGTTTGATTGTTCAGAAGGACGTAAGCACCGATGCCGAGGCTTGCGCCGGCTGCGATCCAGAAGAATTTGTTCATGGGTGTGTCTCCCGTTCTTGCGTCGCGGGTTTGGGCGACGCCAAGCGAGATAGATGCCTGCGGCGGATGTTTGGATGACTGGGAGCGGGTGGCGTGTGCGGGCGGGCGTAGGTTGGCACTTCTTCGCTTTGCGTCCAGAACGGCGCGGTGTTGGCGAGCGGACTTCCGGGGTAGAGCATTCGCTTCGCTCAGGATGACAACAAAAAGCAGGCAAGAGCCAAATACAGGGGTCCTTCGCTCCGCTCAGGATGACGGACGGAGAAACAAAGGCAAGACAGGCGCAAGCGGCTACAGAAGTAACTCGGAATGCTGCTAGACGGAGGCGGTGGCGGGGAGGATGTCTTCGACGTCGACCCACTGGGTGGGGTAATCGCCGGTGTAGCAGGCAGTGCAGAAGCTGGCGGGTGAGAGGCCGGTGGCGGGCTCGCCGGTGGTGCAGGAGTGGGTGAGGCCGACGAGCGAGAGGTAGGCGAGTGAGTCGGCTTCGATGAATTGGCGGACCTGCTCGACGGTGTTGTTGGCGGCGATGAGGTCTTTTTTCGAGGGCGTGTCGACGCCATAGAAGCAAGGGCTGATGGTGGGCGGGCAGGAGATGCGGAGGTGGACTTCGGCAGCGCCGGCGGCGCGGCACATGCGGACGATCTTGCGGGAGGTGGTGCCGCGGATGATGGAGTCGTCGATGAGGATGATGCGCTTGCCTTCGAGGAGATTGCGGACGGGGTTGAGCTTCATGCGGACGCCGAAGTCGCGGACGCGCTGCTCGGGCTGGATAAAGGTGCGGCCGACGTAGTGGTTGCGGATGAGGCCGAAGTTGAAGGGGATGCCGGACTCGGCGGCGTATCCGAGGGCGGCGGTGACGCCGGAGTCGGGGACGGGGACGACGAGGTCTGCGGGCACGGGTGACTCGCGGGCGAGCTGGCGGCCCATCTCGTCGCGAGACTTTTGGACGGGGCGGCCGTAGATGCGGGAATCAGGGCGGGCGAAGTAGACGTGCTCAAAGATGCAGGAGGCGGGCGGCGTGGTCTGGGGGGCATAGCGGCGGCTGGTGACACCGTCTTCCGAGACCATGATGAGCTCGCCTGGTTCGACGTCGCGCTCGTATTTGGCGTGAAGAAGGTCGAAGGCGCAGGTCTCCGAGGCGAAGACGAAGGTGTCCGGGGCGCCGTTTTCTCCGCGGATGCGGCCCATGGAAAGGGGGCGGAAGCCGTGGGGGTCGCGGGCGGCGAAGATGCGGTTGCGCGTCATCATGACGATGGAGAAGGCGCCGTCGACCTCGGAGAGGGCTTCGGCGATGCAGTCGACGAGGGTGCCGCAGCGGGAGTGCGCGATGAGCTGGACGATGATCTCGGAGTCGGAGGTGGTGGAAAAGACGGCTCCGTCGCGTTCGAGGCGTTCGCGGGAGGTTCCGAGGTTGACGAGGTTGCCGTTGTGGGCGATGGCGATGAGGCCCTTGGTGGACTCGACAGAGATGGGCTGGGCGTTGAGGAGGGCGGAGTCGCCGGTGGTCGAGTAGCGGGTGTGGCCGATGGCGATGTGGCCGGGGAGCCGGGCGAGGACGGGGTCGGTGAAGATCTCGGAGACGAGGCCCATGCCCTTGAAATCGGTGATGTTGTGGCCGTCGGAGGTGGCGATGCCGGCGGACTCCTGGCCTCGGTGCTGGAGGGCGTAGAGGCCCCAGTAGGTGAGGCGGGCGGCGTCGGAGTGGTTGTAGATGGCCATGACGCCGCACTCTTCGCGGAGCTTGTCGAAGGGGGTCGTGTCGTCGGTTTCGGGTTCGTGGGTTGCGACAGAGATAGCGAGCGCTTCGGAAGGCAGATACGGGGCTCTCTCCACTTCGCTGCGCTCCGGTCGAGATGACGGAACTTTGAGGAGTGTCGTCATGCGTTGACGACCTCGGCGGCTAGCTGCGATGGGAGGGTGTGGGAGAAGGCGGCGCGGAGGTGTTCCAGGCTTAAGACCATCGGTGGATCGCTGCTACCGATGTCGTGGCTCTCAAGCTTGTCCGGAATTGTCAGCCCTATTTGATTGCAGCCGGCACCTATCGTGCGACAGATCTCCTCGATCTCCTGGCGATCCTCTTTGGCGCACGTGACGATCACATTCCCTACGCTCTCTCGGAACAGCGTCGCTTGATCCAAGTAGCTTGGCTGTTCGTCGATAACTGCAAACTTCGCACCGATGTTGTTTCTCATCCCACATCTGGCAAGCGTGACGGCGATGCCGCCGCTTCCTTCGTCCGAGGCCGACTTGAGCAAACGTCGGGATGCTAGTTCACCGAGAGCCTTGATTACAAAGGCATCTGCCTGCAGATCAATGGCGGGCGGGTTGCCCCAGAGGTTTCCTATAACAGAGTTGGCGTATTCACTTGAACCTAGCTCCGAAAGCCACGTCCTTTGTTCCTCTTCTTCTGCTCGATACAAGCGGGTCGTGAGCGTTCCCATAGGAAAGATCAAAAGTATAGAGTCGCCTATGGCTTGAAAATCACTTGGGACGGCTTTGGTTACATCGTCGAGGAGGCCCACCACGCCAATGACGGGGGTGGGGTAGATGCCTTCTCCGCGGGTCTCGTTATAGAGGGAGACGTTGCCGCCGGTGATGGGGGTGTTGAGGGCGGTGCAGGCTTCGGCGATGCCGTCTATGGCGAGCGAGAGCTGGGCCATGATCTCGGGTTTTTCGGGGTTGCCGAAGTTGAGGCAGTTGGTGGCGGCGACAGGGGTGGCTCCGGTGCAGGCGACCTTGCGGGCGGCTTCGGCGACGGCGTGCATGGCTCCGAGCTTGGGGTCGAGGTAGCACCAGCGGCCGTTGCCGGCCAGGGCCATGGCGATGCCGCGCTCGGGCTTGCGAAAGGCAGGGGAGGCTGAGCCGGTCTCCGTGAGGGGTGAAGCGGATGCCGAGCCGGGGTCGCCGGATGCGTGCGTCTGGTCGGGAGCGACGACGGGGTTTGCGGCGTCTTCGCTGCCGGTTAAGGCGGTTGCCTGGCCTTCGGGGGTCGAATCGGCGATGAGGCTGGTGAGCTTGCCGAGGATGCTATGGTCGACGGCGGCGGGGTCGAGACCGCCCGGTCCAATGGCGGCGACCGCGGCTGAGTTGATGAAGTCGGCGGCACTCTCAGATGCTGAAGGCCCTTCCTCAGGACGACTTTCGGTTGGCACGGCTGAAGCCGAGCCCATCGCGAGGTTGGTCATGTTGGCTTGACCGAGGTCCGCGGAACTTGGGCTCTTGATGCGGATGATGCCGGCCTCGAAGCCGGGGCCCTGGACGGTGTTGGTTTGGACCATGGAGTCGTACTGTTCGTAGATGTAGCGCTTGTCGCAGATGTTGGGGCTGGCTAGGAGCTTGAGGAGGTCGGCGGTGTAGTCGCGGGGCTTTTTGAGCTCTTCGAGGACCCAGGCGGGTGGGTCTTTGGGGACGGGCGCCTGCCAAACGCCAACAGGCCGGTTATAAACGGGGGCGTTGTCGGTGAGAGCCTTGTTGGGGATCTCGGCGACGAGCTCTCCATGGTGCGTGACCCGCATGATGTCGTCGGCGGTGACGACGCCGACCTCGGCGCAGTCGAGGCCCCACTTGGCGAAGACGTCGAGGACCTCTTGTTCGCGGCCTTTCTGGGCGACGAGGAGCATGCGCTCCTGGGACTCGGAGAGCATGATCTCGTAGGAGGTCATGCCGGTCTCACGCTGGGGAACGAGGTCGAGTTCGATGGAGACGCCAAGTTGGCCGCGCGCGCCCATCTCGCAGGTGGAGCAGGTGAGGCCGGCGGCGCCCATGTCCTGGATGCCGAGGACGGCACCCGTCTTCATGGCTTCGAGGCAGGCTTCGAGGAGGAGCTTTTCGAGGAAGGGGTCTCCCATCTGGACGTTGGGGCGCTTCTGCTCGGAGCCTTCGGTGAACTCTTCGGAGGCCATAGTGGCTCCGTGGATGCCGTCGCGGCCGGTCGTGGCACCTACGTAGAAGACGGGGTTGCCGACGCCGGTAGCTTTCGCGTAGAAGATCTCGTCTTTGCGAACGAGGCCGAGGGCGAAGGCATTGAGGAGCGGGTTGCCGGAGTAGCAGGGCTCGAAGCGCGTCTCGCCGCCGAGATTGGGGACGCCGAAGCAGTTGCCGTAGCCGGCGACGCCGTGGACGACACCGTTGGCGACCTGGTGGTTTTTCGCGTAGTCGGTGGTGTCGATGAGGTTTGGTGGCGCTTCAGACCCCATCTTTTCCGACGATGAAACTGTCGGAGAGGATGGGGCACCCGGTTTGGTGGCGGGTTCGGGTGGAGCGAGGGGCCCGAAGCGGAGGGAGTCCATGATGGCGAGGGGACGGGCGCCCATGGTGAAGATGTCGCGGAGGATGCCTCCGACGCCGGTGGCCGCGCCCTGGTACGGTTCGATGTAGGAGGGGTGGTTGTGGGATTCGATCTTGAAGGCGCAGGCCCAGCCGTCACCGACATCGATGATGCCGGCATTCTCGCCGGGGCCCTGGACAACGGAGCCAGGCCCCGTGGTGCGGCTGCCCATAGTGGGTAGGCGCTTAAGGTGGACGCGCGAGCTCTTATAGGAGCAGTGCTCAGACCACATGACGGAAAAGATGCCGAGCTCGGTGAGGGACGGGGTGCGGCCGAGGTGCTGCTCGACGCGCTTGTACTCGTCGGGGGTGATCGAGTGCTGTTTGAGCAGGGCTGGGGTGATGATGCAGGGGGTCGGGGTGGCGTTTGCGGAAAGGGTGTGCGAGGAAAGATCGGGCTGGATGGGCATGGCTCGCTCTCTCGATTGTCGCATGGGCCGGCGGCTGCGCCCGATGTGCCGCCCTGTTGGTTAGCTGCCGGTGGAGCCGAAGCCAGCGGTGTTGCGGGAGGTCTCGGCCAGCGTGTCGGTCTCCTCAAATGTGGCCTGGATGCGGAGGACGACGCGAAGCTGCGCGATGCGGTGGCCGGGTGCGATGAGGTGCGGCTCGGAGCCGAGGTTGGTGAGGATGACCTTGAGCTCGCCGCGGTAGCCGGGATCGATGACGCCGGCGAGGGTGGTAACGCCGCGCAGGGCGAGGCCGCTGCGATCTTCGACGAGGGCGCCATGGGTCTCGGGGAGCTCGAGGGCGAGGCCAGTGCGGATGGCCTGGGTGCTTCCGGGCTCGCCGATGGGAGCGAGGGTGGCGGCTTCGGCGGCAAAGAGATCGGCGGCGAGGTCGCCAAAAGGGCCTGAGTGGGCGTAGCGGGGCAGTTGGGCGCTCGGATGGAGGCGTTGTACTTTGATCGAGAGCATGCGCCGTTTCGTGTACGTGCGGTGGTTGGAGAGCTTTCGGCAAAGGAGAAGGGAGCCCGGAGGCTCCCTTCTCAGCAAATCAGATCCAGGTCAGGTTGAGACCTAGATGTTGAACTTCCGGCGAGCCGCGCCAGCTGCGCCGAGGAGACCGGTGCCGAGGAGGATCAGGGAAGAGGGCTCCGGGGTGGTGGCGGTAGCGACGGTGGCGATCGACGAGGCCGAGAAGGTCACGGTCGACTGGCCAAGGTTCTGGCTGGTGAGGGTGAAGAACCCCGGGGTCGGATCGAAGCCCGTCTCCGTGAGGGTACCCGTGCCGTTGATCGTGAGCGTGCTCCCAGGGATCGGAGCGCGGTTCGCGGTAATGCCGGTTCCCGGCGCGATGGAGCTCAGCATCAGGGACGAGGTCGTGCTGCCCTCGGTGATCGTATAAATCGTGCCGGGAACAAATCCGCCGTCATAGGGGAACGGGTTAACCGGGAAGGTTACGCACTGCAGGCAGGAGGTGATGCCTGGCATAGACGAGGTACCAACATTGCCAAGTCCCGTAAAGGTGATGGCGGAACCGTTGTACGAGTCCGTACCGTCGATGGAGACGCCACCGGTGATAGGGGCGGCGCTGGCTACTCCGGCAGAGACGAAGGCCAAGGCGAGAAGGGCAATATTTTTGTACATAGTATGAGACTCCAGGAGAGGATGTGAAACGCTCTGTCCCACAGTAGTTGCACGTTGCGCGCCAGTGCATCTGGATTGGCACGGAATGCGCAACTCAAGATATCAAAGGACTTAATCAGAGCTCCTATTATGGAGGGGGTGGGCGTCCACCGATACATTTGCAAGATTTTGCACGTCATATACGCGACCTTTTCCCTAAAGGGAGAAACTTTTGCAAGCACCTGAAAGAAAGGTTGACTCTTGTTGACCGGCTCTTCTCTGATACGGTACTCTTAATTATTGGCGCAGGCCTCTTCAGGTTAGGGGCTGTTTTCCCTTGTCATAGCAGCGACGCCTATACGTGTATGTGGTGTATGGGGAGGGGTGCTCTTCGAATCACATCTTCTTATCAGAGCAGCCGTCGCAGACGAATGTGGCGCTCGAGGTTTTGTTATGTATGCAGTGATCCGCACAGGCGGGAAGCAGTATCTGGTGAGCCCGGGTGAGACGATCCGGGTGGAGACCACGGCTCATGAGAACGGGAGCGTGGAGTTTTCGGACGTTCTGGCTGTGAGCGGTGAGGCGGGCAAGTTTGAGCAGGAGCTCGGCGGCGCCAAGGTGCTGGCTTCGGTGACCGGTAAGGGGCGCGGCGAGAAGATTCTGGTGTTCAAGCTGAAGCGCAAGAAGCAGTACAAGAAGATGCAGGGTCATCGACAGAACTACGTCGAGGTCAAGATCAATGAGATCCTCGTGGGTGGCCGTAGCTTCAAGGCAGAGCAGAAGTAAACTACATTTACAGGATTTCATGCGGAACGCCTGCGGGCGGCGCATATGAGGCACAGCAATGGCACATAAAAAAGGGCTTGGATCTTCGAAAAATGGGCGCGACTCGAACGCGCAGCGACTGGGCGTGAAGCGGTTTGGCGGCGAGACAGTGACGGGCGGATCGATTCTGGTGCGGCAGCGTGGGACACCGTTGAAGCCTGGCCTGAATGTGGGCCGCGGAAAGGATGACACCCTGTTTGCGAAGGTGGATGGCGTGGTGCGGTTCCAGAGCCGTGGGCAGATGGGACGGTTTGTCTCGGTTGATCCTGTAGCTCCGGCAGCCCATGCTTAGCTTATTTTTTGGGGAGAAAAGCCTCGCTGTGGCGGGGCTTTTTTGCGTTTGTTGGCTTTGCGACTGGGTGAGCGCAGGAGAAAGCCGGCGTGACCACAGAACTGGCGAGAGGTGCAGGAGAAGGTAAATACAGGTGTCCTTCACTGCGTTCAGGATGACGGCGTGAAACAAGCAACGGCAGCGGCTTCGTGGCATTGGAGTGAACAAGCAGCGGCAGCGGCAGTTTCATGACATTTGCGTGAAATAAGCAAAGCTCGGCAACGCGAGCTCATTTGCGTTGTGGACGATGGTCAGGCGAAGAGATTGCCCATTTTGCGGGGCATCTCGATGCCGAGGTGCTCGTAGGCGAGACGCGTGGCGACGCGGCCGCGGGGGGTGCGGTCGAGGAAGCCGATCTGGAGGAGGAAGGGTTCGTAGACCTCTTCGAGGGCCTCCTGCTCTTCGGCGAGGGCGGCGGCGAGGGTGTTGAGGCCAACGGGGCCGCCGTCGTACTTTTCGATGATGGTGCGGAGGAGGCGGCGGTCGAGCTCGTCGAAGCCATGGGCGTCGACCTCGAGGAGCTTGAGGGCGGCCTCGGCAGTGGGGCGGTCGATATTGCCGTGCGCGCGGACCTCGGCGAAGTCGCGGACGCGGCGGAGGAGGCGGTTGGCGATGCGGGGTGTGCCGCGGGAGCGCATGGCGATCTCGGCGGCGCCATCGTGGTCGATGGGGACGCCGAGGACCTCGGCAGAGCGCTCGACGACAAAGTGGAGCTCGTCGTCGGTGTAGAACTCGAGGCGGAGGAGGATGCCGAAGCGGCTGCGAAGCGGGGAGGATAGCAGGCCAGGGCGGGTGGTGGCGGCGACAAAGGTGAAGGGCTTGAGCTCGAGGACGTGGGTGCGGGCCGCGGGGCCCTGGCCGATCATGATGTCGAGCTTGTAGTCCTCGAGCGCGGTGTAGAGCTTTTCTTCGAGGACGGGCTGGAGGCGGTGGATCTCGTCGAGGAAGAGGACCTGGCGCTCTTTGACGTTGGTGAGGATGGCGGTGAGGTCGCCCTGGATCTGGAGGGCGGGGCCGCTTGTCTGCTGGAAGCCGACGCCGAGCTCGTTGGCGATGATGGTGGCGAGGGTGGTCTTGCCGAGTCCGGGGGGGCCGAAGAGAAGGACGTGATCGAGGGCTTCGCCGCGGGTGCGGGCGGCCTGGAGGGCGATGGCGAGCTGCTCCTTTGCGCGCTCCTGGCCGATGAACTCGCGGAGGTGGTGCGGGCGGAGCTTGAGCTCAAAGGCGGAGTCGTCGTCAACCCGACTGGCGGAGACCAGGCGTTCGGGCCCGTGGTCGTTTGGGTTTGGTGCGCGGGCTGCCATCTGTTCCTCTCGGCACGTATCTCTCTAGGCGATAGTAAAGCGAAGGGGGCACGTGGACAATGGTGACGCGAGCGACTAACGTCGGACTTGATGCACAGACGGCTGCCCGAAGCGATGGAGCCGCCCGGCTGACGGTTGACCGGGCGCTAGGTGGGTGGAGGTGCTGGCGTGGGCGTGGCGTGGGCGCCGGTGGACCAGAGGGCTGGGTCGAGGTCCGGGAAGATGCTGTCGCGGGTTTCGATCTCGTGGAGGCGGGCTTGATGTTCGAGCGAGAGGAAGCCGTTGGCGTCGAAGGCTTGGCTCATGGAGGCGAGTTCGTGGAACTGGTCGTTGTGGGTGACGAATCGTGACTCGGCGTAGTCGCGGGCGGCCCCGGTGGTGATGAGGAACTGCCAGTCGGAGGACTCGAGGAGGAGGAGTTCGCGGCAGAGCTGTTGGATGATGCGGGTGCCGAGTTCGGACTGGCGCCAGCGGCCGTGGGTGGCGACCTCGCGGGTGTAGAGCTCGGCGGGATAGATGTAGCTCCAGGTCCAGGCGGTTTCGGGATTGAGCCAGACCTGATTGCCGCCGGCGGCTCCCCAGGAGCCCTCGTGCATGGAGATGGGGTCGGCGGCGGGGAAGCGCTCGAGGTACTCGGCGCAGCTAATGAGTTGGACGCCGAGGTCGGTGGCGTGGAGTTTGCGGGCGACGGCTTCGAGCCAGAAGCAGCCCTCGAACCACCAGTGGCCAAAGAGCTCGGCGTCGAAGGGGGCGCAGAGGACGGGAGGCGCGGCGGTGTGGTCGTTGGCGGCGAGGACGTCGCGGACGAGGTAGACGAAGTGGGCGGCGTGCGCTTCGACCTTTTGGGCGGCGTCCTGCGGGTAGTAGGGTTGTTTGTCGCCGAGGCCGATGTGCGCTCCGGTGACGCGCCAGTAGCGGTGTCCGCCGGGCCAGCGTTTCTTGTGGAAGTCGAGGTAGGCGGCCTCGCCGGGGTAGCCCATGTCACCGGACCAGACCTGGATGCCGGTGCGGGGGTCGCGGGGGAAGATGGCGACGGGCTGAGGGGAGGCGGTGGTGCTTTGGAGGAGATGGGGGTGGTAGAGACGGGCGCCGTCGCGGTCGGTCTCGAAGTGGGCGGGCAGGCGGGCGGTGTGGTCGCTGTACGGAGAGGCGATGGGGTAGGCCTCTTCGACGAGGTGGGTATCGACGAAGAAGAAGCCGAGGCCTGACTCGGAGATGGCCTGCTCGGTGCCGATGCGGTCGAAGGCGGGAGGCGGGGGCGAGCCGTCAGCGTTGCCGACGGGGTAGGTCCAGGGGCCGGCGGGACGGTAGCCGCACTCGGGGCTCCAGATGCCGCGGGGGTGGACGCCGAGGTGGCGAATGTGGGTTTCAACCCCGACGCGGATCTGTGCGCGGACGCTCTCGTCGGTGCCGAGCAGGGGGAGGTAGCCGTGGGTGGCGGCGCAGGTGATGATGCTGATGTGGCCGGTCTCGCTGAAGTGGCGGAAGCCGGAGACGATGCTGCAATTGAGAGCCTGGAAGTCGGCGAGGGCTTCTGCGAAGAAGCGGCGCCAGAAGCGGGCGAGCTCGGCGTAGTGGGTTTCGCCCGACTGGACGAAGAAGGCTTCGTCCTCCTGGGCGGCGACGATCTTGCGTTGGAGGTAGCGGGGGAACTCGGCGACAAAGACGGGGTGGGCCAGCTGCTCGAGGAGGATTGGGGTGAGGTTGAGGTTGCAACGGAAGGGAATGCCATCGCGCTCGAGGTTGCGGAGCATGCGGAGGAGCGGGAGGTAGGTTTCGGCGGCGGCCTCGTGGAGCCACTCTATGCCGTGTGGCCAGGTGCCGTGGTTGACGACGTATGGCAGGTGTGCGTGCAGCGTCAACGTGAGGAAGCCTGTGGGCTGGGGGCGTACCTGCGTCAAGACCGGAGACCTCGGATGGGGCGGTGAGGGATGGTGTACTCCCTCATTATGGGGGATAGCGCCGGTGTGAGGCCCGCTGCGGCGGAGTGCCGTGGGGCGGCGGTTGAGGCAAAGCCGGGGATTAGGGCAGCGGGCGACGCGAGCCGTCGGGTTGGTCCACGGTATCAGGGGTGCGGGAGCGATCGCCGACGCGTACGCGGATGGGGCTGGTGAGCCGGAAGGAGACCAGGGACTCGGAGGGGATCTGGACCTGCTGGCCACGGGTGACGCCGTTGATGCCGGCACCGGCACCACCTCCTGCGGCGGCGCCGATGGCGGCGCCGGAGCCTCCGCCGAAGATGCCACCGAGGATGGCTCCGGCTGCGGCTCCGATACCGGTCTTTTCGACGGTATTTTTGCCGCGGCCGTTTCCTGCCTTGCTGTAGGCCTCGGTTGAGACGGGAAGGTGCTCCCCACGACGGGAGATGCTGGTAAGGGAGATGGTGAGGAGCGAGTTTCCTTTGAAGTGGGCGGCCTCCTGCACGGCATCGACGCGGCCGGTGACGGCGGAGCCCTGCGGGATGGCGACCATGCCATCGACGAGGATGTCGGAGGACACGGTGCCGGAGAAGGTCTGACCCTGCTCGGTGGTGGCGCTGTCGAGGGTCTGGGTAATGCGCACGGGGATAGGTGTGCCGGCGGGAACGCTGATGTCGCGGAAGGTGGGCTGCGATGGCGGCGGGGCGACGGTTTGTGCGACGGACGGCGCGGGAGTGGTATGCTCGACCGGGGCTGGGGGTTGCTGGTTGCGTGCAATGCGCTCCCGCTCGACACGGGCGGAGGGCTTGACAGGTTCGGTGCGGACGCGCTCGGGCGGGGTGTTGACGGTGACTGCGGGAGCTGGGGAGGTAGAGCCGGGCGTGGTTTGCTGGAGGTTGGCCGACTGGGCTCCTACGTTGAGATTATTGACCACGGTCCGGACGCCGGCGACCTGTGCGGCGTCGTTGGCGGCGAGGGAGCGTGCGGCCTCACTGCTGACGTTGCCGGTGAGGGTTGCGATGCCACCCTGAACCGAGGACTGGATGGGCTCGGCGCTGATGGCGGAGTCGGAGGCGAGCCTGGTTTGCACGGCGGCGGTCACGCTGGCGTCGTCGGTTGCGGCCTTTTTGCAGCCGCTGCCGAGGAGAGCGGCGGAGATGCAGAGGAGGGCGGCGGAGCGGGAGTATGTGTGCATAGCAGGACCTCTGAGGGATGGGACGGGCCGGGAAGGCGAAGGTTTGATAGTTGATGGCAAGGGTTTGCCGCGGGGCGAAGACGCTGACTGTCGTGGGACATCGTAGCAGCGTTCCGGGCGGAAGGGCAGGGATTTTGGCGTCTGAGGGCGCTCTTGCCGACCTGTGCGGGGCAGAGCGATTCGGTCCTGGCGCAACCTGGGGACTGCCATACGCATCCACACAGTGACGGATGCGTATTGTCCAGCAGCAGCGCCCTATGCTTGAGGCGCTGACTTCGAGGCCGGGGCAGCATGGCTTGGCGCCTTCGCAGTCGTTGGAAATCAAAAGATTGACGAGGAGAGAGATATGTCTGATAACGATAGCGCAAGTGGATTTGGTTGGTTTCTGGCTGGATTGGGGTTAGGCGCTTTGGTCGGCGTGCTATACGCACCGAAGGCCGGCAAGGACACCCGTGACGATCTTCTGGCAGCTTCGCTCGATGCCAAGGATAAGGCAGCCGTGCTGGCGCAGCAGGGACGTGAGAAGGCAGCAGACCTGGCGGACGCAGGCAAGCAGCAGGTGAACGAGTATGTAGACCGCGGCAAGGAGTACTACGACCGCGGACGCACTCAGTGGTCGCAGTATGTGGACAAGGGCAAGAGCCTGGTGCAGGATCAGCAGGACAAGGTGGCAGCGGCGGTAGATGCCGGTAAGCAGGCATATACCTCCACCACGCAAGAGCCACAGAACTCGTAATTTGGAGTAGAGGACAGAGTAGAGAGGGCAGGGTCCGGCTAGAGGTCTGCGAGGTTGCGGCCCGCACTGGCTGGGCCCTCTCTTCTTGAGAAAAGGGGAATCTGCATGATACTGGTACGCATGTTGTCTATGGTTATGTTTCAGGGCGGCGACGTCCCGAGTTCTGACGGTATTCACTGGCTCGTGATCTTTGTCGGGGTGATCGCGTTTTGCAGTTTTGTGCAGTTCCTCGTATTTGTGGGAGCTGCTGTAGGCGCGCTAAAGGCGTACAAGAGCGTGTCGGCGGAGATGGCGATCTTGAAGGGAAAGGCGTTGCCGATCGTGGCCAGCGTCCAGGGAGTGATCGACGATAGCAGGCCGGCCGTCAAGAGGGTTACGGCGAAGGTCCAGGAGATTGTTGAGGATGCCACGCCGAAGGTAAAGGTGATCACGACCAAGGTCCAAGAAATTATCGAAGACGCTACACCGAAGGTGAAGGTGGTGACGTCGAACGTGGCCGATATCAGCGATGTGGTAAAGACCAAGGTGCATGATTTCGAGGCGACGCTGGACAAGGCTAACCAGACGTTGCAGGACGCAAACAGCAAGACGCGTGCGCAGGTGGACCGTGTCGACGGGATGGTTGCGTCGGCATTGAAGGCGACGTCGGATATGGGCAATACGATTCATCGTGGGATCCGCATGCCGGTGATGGAGGTTGCCGGCGTGATCAACGGGTTGAAGGCAGGAATTGACGTGCTGTCCGGTCGCGCCGGGTCCCCAGGCTCCAAGGGATCGTCTTCGAAGGATGCATTTCGGGGTGGGTCTTCGGGTGCGGGACGGCATGAGGGCGGGTCTGGTAGAGCGAATCAGCCGGTACCGGTGTCTGCTGGAGTGGAGCCGGCGAATCCTTCCTCGGCGGTTGCACCGAGCCCGGGCGCTGAAGAGGTTGTCGAGCGTTTCCGGAGCGAGAAGGTGAAGACGATCTCCTAAAGCCGGACTGGAGGAGAGCGAGTTATCGGGGGCGACTGGTGATCCAGCCGCCCCCAACTACGTCATCCCCCTGATAGAACACGGCGGCTTGGCCGAGGGTGACGGCGCGCTGCGGCTGGTCGAAGAGGCCGATGACGTGCTGGCTGTCGAGGCGACGGAGAGTTGCGGGTGCGGGCTCGTGGCGGTGGCGGATCTTGATCTCTACGCGGATCTCTTCCGTTTCGTGCAGGTCGTGGATGGCAATCCAGTTGAGGCAATCGGCTGCGAGATCGCGGGTGTAGAGCTCGGTATCCTGGCCCACGGTCACTCGATCCGAGTCGGGGTCGATCGAGAGGACATACAGGGGGTTGGGGGAGCTGAGGCCGAGTCCCTTGCGCTGGCCGACGGTGAAGGTGTGAATGCCATTGTGGCGACCGATGATCTCGCCCGTGGTGGAGACGAGTTCGCCGGAGGTGTCGGGCATGGGCTGCCCCTGCTCGTCGAGGTAGGCGGCGAGGAAGGCGGCGTAGTTGCCGCCGGGAATGAAGCAGATCTCCTGGGAATCGGGCTTGGCGGCGACGGCGAGGCCGGCCTCGGTGGCGAGTTCGCGGACGTAGGGCTTCTGCATCTCGCCGAGGGGAAAGAGGGTGTGGGCGAGCTGGTCCTGAGTTAGGCCGAAGAGAAAGTAGGTTTGGTCTTTAGAACGGTCGGCAGGGCGGGAGAGGATCCAGCGGTTGCGCGCGGGATCGAAGCGGTTGCGGGCGTAGTGGCCGGTGGCGATGCGGCTGGCGCCGATCTGGCGGGCGGTGACCAAGAGTTGGTCGAACTTGATGTGGTTGTTACAGAGGGTGCAGGGGATGGGAGTGCGGCCGGCGAGGTAGTCGGCGACGAAGGGCTTGACGACGTCGGCCTCAAACCGCTGCTGCTGGTTGACGAGGTAATAGGGGATGTCGAGCTGCTCGGCGACGCGGCGGGCGTCATACACATCATCGATAGAACAGCAGCGGCCCTGGACTTGCTCGGGCATGCCCTCGTGACCGGCGAGGCGGCGCTGGTTCCAGAGCTGGAGGGTGAGGCCGACGAGGTTGTGGCCCTGCGCGCACAGGAGGGCGGCGACGGCGGAGGAGTCAACACCTCCGGACATGGCTACGGCGATGGTTTCGGGTGCGGGCATAACGTCACCTTTAGGATAAATGGCCGTGTGCACGGAGAATGGATTACCTTGAGCTGGCCGGAGGAGTGTGAATGAATCGACGTGGATTTGTGCGAGGGATGGGATGTGTGACGGCGGCGGCTGCGAGCCGGCGTGCGGTGGGCAAGATCTCGGGGGCGGGGGATGCGGCAGAGGTGCGGGTGCGGCTGCGGCCGGAGGAGGTGCTGGCGGAGATCCCGGCGGACTTCATGGGGCTGGGGTACGAGATCTCCTCGGTGGCGCGGGCTGGGCTGCTGAGCCGTGAGGACGCGGTGTATGTGCAGTTGGTGCGGACGCTGGGGACTAAGGGAGTGATCCGGGTGGGCGGGAACACGTCGGATTACTCGACCTATGCGGCGACGGGGCAGGCGGTGTCCGTGCCGAAGGGAACGGTTGTGAACGACCGGATGCTGCGGGATCTGGGAGGCTTTCTCGAGGCGACGGGGTGGAGGCTGATCTGGGGGCTGGATCTCGGTGAAGGAACGGTCGAGGCGGCGATTGCGGAGGCGAAGGCGGTGAGGGCGGCGGCGGGTCCGCGGCTGCTGGCGGTCGAGATTGGGAATGAGCCGGATCTGTTTCCGGGGGAGGGGCATCGAAAGCGACCGTACGGGTATCAGGAGTGGTATACGGAGTGGCGGAGGTATCGCGACGCGCTGCGGAAGGAGATGCCGGGGCTGCCGCTGGCCGGGCCGGATGTGGCGGGTGCGACGGATTGGGTGACGCGGTTTGCTGTAGATGAGGGGAAGGACTTAAAGGTGCTGACGCACCACTACTACCGCGAAGGAGAGAACCCGACGAGCACGCTCGAGAAGCTGCTGCGTCCTGACCCCAAGCTCCTGCCGTTGTTGGAGAAGCTGCGGGCCGCCTCGAAGATCTCGGGCGTGCCGTACCGGATCTGCGAGGTGAACTCGTTCTCGGGTGGGGGGCGGCCGGGGGTGAGCGATACGTTTGGTGCGGCGTTGTGGGTATTGGAGTACATGTTTGAGCTGGCGGCGGGTGGGTGTGCGGGGGTGAACATGGAGACGGGCGTGAACCAAAGGGGATTTGTGAGCTCGTATTCGCCGATCGGCGACGATGAGCAGGGGCATTACCGGGCGACTCCGGAGTTCTACGGGATGCTGGCGTTTGCGCAGGCGGGCGTGGGGCGGGTGGTTGGGAGCGAGGTGGATGCGGGCGGCAGGAATGTGTCGGCGTATGCGACGGCGCAGGCTGGTGGCGGGATGACGTTGACGGCGATCCATAAGGAGAGTTCGGGCGATGCGGAGGTGGTGATTGAGGGTGCGGGCGCGGTGCGGGAGACGTCTATCCTGCGGTTGACGGGACCTTCGATGGAGAGCAAGACGGGTGTGAGGCTGGGAGGCGTGGAGGTGACGGGTTCGGGAAGGTGGGATGGTGGGCGCAGGGAGCGTGTCACGGCGTCCGGTGGGGTGCTGCGGGTGCGGGTGCCGGCGGCGAGTGCGGCGGTGATCTCCTGGCGGGTGTAATGGCGCGGGGCGTAGTGGGCGGGCTTTCGGACCGCTGAAGCCGACTCCTAAAATACTCAACTAAATGGTTGACAGCTAGTGTCGCAAAGTGCATGATTCAACCAGATGGTTAATTCCAGTGCAGCACGGTTGGACCGGGTCTTTCATGCGCTGTCGGATACGACGCGGCGGGCGATTCTGCGGGATGTTGCCCTGGCGGAGAAGACGGTGGGTGAGGTTGCGAGACCTTACCGGATGTCCTTGGCGGCGGTCTCGAAGCACTTGAAGGTGCTGGAGGCGGCGGAGCTGATTGCGCGGGAGAGACGTGGGAGCTTTCAGATGGTGAAGTTGCAGGCGAAGGGTCTGAGACCAGCCGAGGATTGGCTGGCCTATTACGAGAGGTTCTGGAGCCGTCAGCTTGACGCGCTCCAGACACAACTGGAAGGGGAGGATGGCGATGGCGACGGCAATGGTTGAGCAGAGGGGGATGGGCGCACAGACGTCTGGCGAGCGTCCAAAGCTCGAGATGCGGCGAGTGATTCGGGCGAAGCGGGAGCGGGTATGGGATGCGTGGACGCGGCCGGAGCTGATTGAGCGATGGTTTGCGCCGGGGAACATGACGGTTCCGAGCGCGACGGCCGATGTGCGCGAGGGCGGGGAGTACCGGATCGAGATGCAGGGGGCGCTCGAGGCGTGCATGGCGGAGCGTCCGAATGAGGACCGGAGCTACCGGACGGCGGCGTCGGGCCGGTATGTGCGTGTGGTGCCGCATGAGTTGCTGGTGTTTACGTGGAGGGGCGACTGGGACCCGGAGGAGGAGACGCTGGTGACGGTGGCGCTGAAGGATGTCGAGGGTGGGACGGAGCTGTGTCTGACGCATGAGCGGTTTGCGACGGAGCTTTCGAGGGACAAGCACCGGCATGGTTGGATGGGGTCTACGGAGAAGCTGGCGGGGGTGCTGGAGGGGTGTTCTCCTTCTGCCGAAGTGTTTTGCACCCAGGTCTCAGAGACGAGACCCTTCACGGAGCTCAGGGCAGGCTCTGGGGCACCCCGGCTTTTCACCTCGGTCTTAGAGGCGGGGACCCTTCGCGAAGCTTAGGCACGTGGCCTCTGGCCTGGGTTGTCATTTGACGACGATGGCGGATAGGGCTTTTTCCATGACGGCGTAGCCTGAGGGGGTGGGGTGGACACCGTCGGTGAAGAACTCCGGGTGGCCGAGCATGGGGGTGTAGAAGTCGACGACGAGGTCTCCGCGCTGGATGGCGAGCTGCATGATGGAGGCGTTGACGGCGAGGACCTGCGGGGTGAGGTCGGTAGTGCCGGAGACGATGGGCGGCAGCTCGCTGAGGACGACCTCAAGGCCGGCGTCGCGGGCGATCTTTTCCATGGCAGAGAGGTTGGCGGTGAGCTCGGTGACGAGGTCGGGGGTGTTTGCGAGGATGTCGTTGGTGCCACAGAGGAGGATGACGCGGGAATAGCCGTGACCTGTTGTGGTGGCCTTGAAGCGGGCGAGGACCTTCGCGGTGGTCTCGCCAGCGACGCCCGCGTTGTGGATGGGGAGAGGCCAGTACTGGATGATGGATGCGCCGACAAAGACGGAGGAAGCGTTGAGGTCGGGACTGAAGGTAGTGACGGGTGGCTTTGGGGCGTCGGAGCTTGTGGTATTAGAGGCACAGCCGGAGATGCCGGCCAGTGCGAGGACGATGCCGGCGAGAGGTCGAGCATGGGGTGTGTTGCCGAGAGCCTCGGGGCGACGTGGAGTTTTACGGGCGTTACGGGGCCGACTGCGAGATTTCGATGCTGACGAACGAGGGTTCACAGGCTGACTTTATGGCTCAACGTTGGAAGGTGGAGACGAGAGCTCAGGCGCTGACTTGTGAGGCTCTGGTGCTGAGTTTGCCGGCGGGCGCGAGCGGACGTTCGAGCGATAGCGCAGAGCCACTCCGGCCGGCGGGCGCGCGTTGCGGCCGGCGTGACTCTGATCCGATGGTCCATTGCAGGCTGGGGATGGTGTCGATGGCCTTCACGAGGAGGAGGGAGATGGAGTAGGTGATGGCGGTCGCGACCACCCAGAGACCGACAAGGCCGAGGTGGCTGAAGAGAAAGGAGGATCTCCAGGACGGGCGGATCTCCCGGACGGCGACGATGAGAACGAAGCGCAGGATGATGGTGTGCGAGAGGTACAGGCCGAAGGTATGCCGGCGGACGTGGACGAAGCTCGGGGAGGTGAGGCGGGGGAGCTTGAGGAGGAGGAGAACGACGGCTACCGAGAAAATCTGGTTGGTGAGCCGTAGGGTGTTCATGGGGTCGTTGGAGTGGAGATGGGCGAGGAGGCGGGCTTCACCGAAGGCCAACAGCCCGGCCAGCAGTGTTAGGCCGGAGAGCAGGCTGGTTGGGACGGTGGCTACCCAATGATTGAGCCTGCTGAAATGAACGGAAACGTAGGCTCCCAGCCAGAGATGGAAGACGAAGCCCAGGAAGGCCTGCGAATGACCGCTGGGCAACCCAACGTGCGTAGATGTTTACGACGTAAAAGAGGTTGAAGGCGAGCAGGACCGCGCCGAAGCGCATGTCTCGAAGCCAACTTCGGAAGAGAAGAAGGATGGAGAGCGCGAGGAGCAGGTTGGGAACGAACCAGAAGGCGGAGGTGAAGAGGGTCTGGACGGCCTCGTGGAGGAGAACGGGAACAGCTTGGAGGCTGAAGATGGGGTTGACGTGTAGGTGCCACAGGTTGGCGAGCGTGGAGAAGAGGCACATCGCGACAAACCAGATGGACCAAGGGAGGAAGACCTTGTTGATGCGGCGGCCGAGGTAGTCCAGGGGTTTGCAGGTTTCGAGCCGCTCGCCGAGAAGGAAGCCGGAGATGAGAAAGAAGGCGATGGTTCCGAACTTGAGCGGTGTGGTGATGGCCTGCGTGAGTCGAGGCACCGGTCTGCCTAGATACCAGAAGATGACCGAGGTGTGCATGGCGATAATGGCGAACATCGACCAGAAGCGGACGTTATCGACGAAGAGGAAGTTCTGGTTGCGGGCTGGGGCGCCCGTGTTCCTGGTATTTGATGCGCCGGGCTCTCTGGTGCCGACGGGGCTGGTTGCAGTGAGGCGGAGGCTTGGATCTCTGGTCGGCAGCACGTGGTTATCTCGCCCGGGGCAGCGTTAGAAGCTGTCCGAGCGTACATGCGGTGAGGGCCGAGCCGAAATGCAACTTTTAGGGTACGGCAGTTTCGAGATGGTACTGCGGAGCGTGAGACGAGGGCAGGCGGCGGGCTCGTTTGCCAGCGAGGTTAGTGTTTTTCGGTCTGGTGGAGGAATTCGATGAGGTACTGCTTCCAGATGGAGGCGACGGTGTGGGTGCCGTGGCCGCGGGTTTGGTCGGTGATGGGGAGGAGGATGAAGTTGGCGTGGGGGATTTTCTTGCTAAGGGTTTGGGCGAGGCCTAGTTCGGGTGGGTTGATGAAGTCGTCGGCGGAGTTGATGTAGAGGACGGGGGCGGTGATGGTGGAGAGTCTGGGTTCGGGGTTGTAGTCGCGGCTGGCGTCCATGTAGTAGATGAGGTTGTTGGCGTCGGTGTGGGCGGTGGTGCGATCGAGGGTGGTGTCGACGTACTTTTCGGCAGCTTCGCGGGTGGAGTAGTTTTTCTGCATCTGGAGGGGGGCGGAGCCCATGATGAGGAGCATCTCGTTGGCGGTGCGGAGGCCGAGGGTAGGTTCGGAGGTGTAGTCCCCGCTGTGCCAGGCGGGGTCGCGCTTGATGTTTTCGATGGCCATGTAGCGCATCATGCGGTTGCGTCCGGCGAGGGTGGTGGGGAGGCAGGCGAAGGGGGCGAGGGCGTCCATGAACTGGGGGTAGGTCTCGCCCCAGACGAAGGACTGCATGCAGCCCATGGAGGTGCCGAGGATGAGGCGGAGGTGGTCGATGTGGAGGTCTTCGAGGAGCATCTGGTGCTGGGAGGCGACCATGTCGTCGTAGGTGTAGCGGGGGAAGTGCATGTGAAGGCCGTCAGAGGGTTTGGAGGAGTCGCCGTGGCCGATGTCGTCGGGGAGGATGAGGAAGTAGCGGGTGATGTCGAACGGTTGGCCGGGGCCGAAGAGGACGTCGGAGAAGACGGGGTTGAGGAGCGAGTGCGCATCGCCGCCGGTGCCGTGGAGGAGGAGGATGGCGTTGTCGGTGTGACCTGCGGCGTCGCGGTGTGGGGTGCCGAGGGTGAGGTAGTGGAGGTGGAGTTTGGGCAGGGTTTCGCCGGAGTGGAAGTGGAAGTCTGGGATGTCGAAGGTGTGGTCCTGGGTGGGCCAGTGGGTGGTGGGTTGATTGGCGGGGGCTTGCTGGGGGGACATGGTTTGGGCGAGGGAGGGGGTGGTGAGGAGGAGGAGAGGGGCGAGGCGGAGGAGGGGGTGCATGGGCGACTCCTGGTGTGATTGATGGGGAAGAGCAACGGCGAGGGGGACTGCAACTACACTGTAGTTACAGTGGCACCTGCAAAGGGCAATACAGGGGTCCTTCGCTTCGCTCAGGATGACGGCGTAAACACGCAACTGCACCTGCAACGGCAAAACAACTGCAAAAACAACTGCAAGAGTAACTGAGTGGGGGCGTGGTGTTGGCCATGCCTCTTTTCTGTTTGGGCGATTACTCGGAGCTGTTGTTGTCTACTCGGAGGTGCTGTCGTCGGACTTCTTTTCAGGGGCAGATTGGGGTGTTGTTAGGGGTTTGGTGATGTCGTCGAGGAGGTCGGGTGTGCCTTCGATGCGTTCGAGGCGTGGGTAGCGGAGGCCGTCGTGGTAGTAGACGTCGGCGGTGGAGATGAAGGTGTCGGACTGGAGGAGGAGGTGGATGGGTTCGGAGGCGCCCTTTGCGGCGGTGATGGCGTCTTTGAGGGTGTCGTTGGAGAAGACCTGGCCGTTGACGGCGACGATCTTCTGTCCGGGGGCGAGGCGGCCCTTGTCGGCGGGCGAGTTCCAGCGGACATCGGCGATGTTGCCTTCGGGGGTGACGCGGATGCCGAGGGAGTACCAGACGTCCAGGCCGCGGGTGCGGCGGCCGCCGTTCTCGGACATGATCTTTTCGGAGGGGCTGGGCTTGTCGGTGTAGACGAGCTTGTAGCCACCGCGTTCGATGCCGGCGAGGTCCGCACGTGGGTTGATGTTGTCGATGCGCTCGTGCATAAAGGTGGCCCAGTCGTAGGGGAGGACCTGGTTGAGGTCGCGGACGAGCTTATCGCGGTTGTAGGTGACGATGAGGGGGCCGGTGTTTCCGCCCTTGCCGAGGAAGATGTGCTGGAAGTCGTCGAGGGATTTCTGGTTGTTGGTTTTCTGGCGGATGAGGGTGTCGGCGTCGAGCCAGAAGAGTTCGCCCTCCTGGTAGTAGTCCTGGCCGCGCTTCCAGTTGGCCCAGGTGGGTACGCCGCCGCGGAGGATGCTGGCGGCGATTGCCGTATCTTCTGTTGGCCGCCAGTCACGGCCGGGCTTGTTGTCGAGGTCGGCGGCGGACATGGCGAGCATGTCGCGGTAGTTGGCCTGGGTCTTGAGGTTGGAGCGCGCGGCCAGGAGGTTGCCGAGGTACTGGGTCATGCCTTCGTAGACCCAGAGGAGCGAGCCCTGCTGCATCTTCTCGAAATCTGGTTGGTAGAGGTTGAAGGGGCGGCGGTACTTTCCGTTCCAGGAGTGGGTGAACTCGTGGGAGAGGAGGTCGGACTCGGCGAGCTGGTGCTTGGCGTCGGAGAAGCCTTTTTCGCCGATGCCGTTGTCGGAGGACTGGCCGTGCTCGAGGCCTTCGCCGCCGGCGATGTCAGAGAGGGTGAGGAGGAAGTGGTACTGGTTGTAGTGGTGCGATTTGTAGAGGGCATCGGCCTCGCGGACGAGGTTGGAGATCTCGGCGAGGAGGGCGGGGCGGAGGTTGGAGTCTTCAGGCGAGTCGGAGACGACGTCGATGAAGTGGGCGGGCTTGATCTCGGGGGCGAGGGGGAACTCGTGGAAGTACTCGCCGGCGATGACGGGGGAGTCTTCGAGCTGCTCGACGTTGGTGACGGCGTATTTCGTCGTGCCGCCGGTGGGGTGCTGGGGGTCGTACCCGTCGGTGGGAGTGAGCGCGGTTCCGATGCCCCAGCCTTTGGGGACGGTGACGGAGGGCTGGATGGGGATGTCGCGGACGGGGATGTTGGCGGGGTAGAGGAGGAGCTTTTCCCACTCGAGGACGGCCATCTTTTGTGAGAGACGGGCGGTGACGATGCAGTCGAGGTGGGCGTGGAGGGTGGTGACGCCGGGGGGGACGGTGACGTGGAATTGGTAGAGGTCCTGGTCGTCGCGGCGCCACTTGAGGGTCTGTTTCTCTCCTCCGGGGCCGTTGGCGGTGAAGACGACGCCGGTGATGTCGTCGACGGGGCCGGTGGGGCGGTGGTTGCCGGGGATCCACTTGGGTGTGGTGAGCGAGACGATGCCGGGCTTGACGGGGATGTCGACCTCGGCGTGGTAGAGCTTGCGGGGGGCGTCGGAGAGGTCCGCGGTGATGAGGATGGGGGTCTTCTGGGCGAAGAGGCTGGAGGCAATAAGGAGGGGGGTGGCTGCGAGCAGGGCTGCGGGGCGGGAGACGTTCATCGTGGGCGGGAGACCTCGTGGTGAGCGATAGGTGGAGTTTACGGCTTGATGTTGCGGTAGTGGGAGATGTAGCGGATTCGGTCCGTGGGGACCTGGCCGGTTCCGGGCTGGGAGGTTGGACGTGCCCCGCGCGATGGTTTGTGGTGGCACAGCGGAATACTGGAATTCTTCCGCTGCGCTCAGAACGACAATCTGCTGCTGCTGTGTTGCTAGAGGGCGGATTCGATGGCTTTGGTAATGCGGGGGTCTCCGGGGAGCATGTCGGGGGCGAAGCGGGCGATGACCTCGCCGTTTCGGCTGACGAGGAACTTCTCGAAGTTCCAAAGGATGCCGGGGGCGGGGTTGGTGGCGGCGCCGGTGCCGGTGGTGGCGAGGAAGCCGTCGAGTTGCGCGCGGAAGCCCGGCTCGTTGATCTCGGCTGCGGGCTGGGCTTCGGTGAGGAGCCGGTAGAGCGGGTGGGTCCCCGGGCCGGTGACGGAGATCTTCTCGAAGAGCGGGAAGGAGACGTTGTAGGTGAGCGAGCAGAAGGTTTGAATATTCGCGTTCGAGCCGGGCTCCTGTCCTGCGAAGTCGTTGGCGGGGAAGCCGAGGACTTCGAGGCCGCGATCCTTGTAGGTCTTGTAGAGCGTTTCGAGGCCTTCGTACTGGGGTGTGAGGCCGCATTTGGAGGCGACGTTGACGATGAGCAAAACTTTGCCGCGAAGGTCTGCGAGGGAGGTTGTCTGGCCGGTGATGCGATGGACGGGGATGTCGAAGAGGGAGGTGGCGACGGGCATTTCCGGGGCTCCTGAGGGGGATGAAGGTTTGTGGAGATTATAGGTGTACGGAGAGGGCTCAGGCTGCTTGACAGGGGCATTAGCATCAGAGCTGGATATGGCGATCAGCAACGTTTTATTTGGGAAGCCACTGGCAACGAGTGAAGAGCGGGCCGAGCACATCGGTGTAGCCGCCGGAATTCCGATTTTTGGGCTGGACGGTTTGACGAGCGCGGCGTACGGGCCGGAGGTCGCGATCACGCTGCTGATCCCGCTGGGGCTGCTGGGCCTGCACTATGCGGTGCCGATCATCTCGGCGATCCTGATCCTGCTGGCGATTGTGTATGTGAGCTATCGTCAGACGATTGCAGCGTATCCGAACGGCGGCGGGTCGTACACGGTGGCGACGGAGAACCTGGGTGACGCGGCGGGTCTGCTGGCTGCGGCGGCGCTGATGATCGATTACATCCTGACGGCGGCGGTGGGCATTTCGGCGGGTGTGACGGCGCTGACTTCAGCGGTGCCGCGCTTGCAGCCGCATACGCTTCTGCTGTGTCTGGCGATCCTGGTGATTCTGGCCGTCGTGAACATGCGCGGCGTGCGGGATACGGGCGCGGCGTTTATTGCGCCGACGTTTCTGTTTGTGGGGACGCTGCTGACGTTGATTGCGGTGGGCGTGTACAAGACGGTGCTGGCGCATGGGCATCCGATGCCGGTGACAGCGCTGCCCTCACCGGTGCCTGCGACGATGAGGTATCTGACGTTGTGGCTGCTGATGAAGGCATTTGCGAGCGGATGCGCGGCGATGACGGGTGTGGAGGCGGTGTCGAACGGGGTGATGGCGTTTGGCGAGCCGCGCGTGCGGAAGGCACAGGCGACGCTGACCGTAATTATCGGCATCCTGATGGTTCTGCTGTTCGGGATTACCTACTTGGCGAAGGCGTACGGCATTATGCCGATGGAGCCAGACGCGCCGCAGTTCCAGAGCCTGTTGAGCCTGCTGGTGACGGCGATCTTTGGGCGCGGCTGGTTTTATTTTGTGACGATGGGCAGCGTGTTGCTGGCGCTGGCGTTGAGCGCGAACACGGCGTTCGCGGATTTCCCACGGCTGACGCGGGCGATCGCGCAGCATGACTTTCTGCCGCACGTGTTTATTCTGCGCGGGCGGCGGCTGCTGTTTTCCCATGGGATCTATGCGCTGACCGGGTTTACGGCCGTGATCCTGATCCTGTTCGATGGGGTAACGGACCGACTGATTCCCCTGTATGCGATCGGCGCGTTTCTGGCGTTTACGTTGAGCCAGGCGGGGATGGTCGTGCACTGGAAGAAGTCGACGGAGCATGCCGGGCGGGCGTGGCACATGTTTGTGAACGGCTTTGGCGCGATTGCCACGGGCATCACGCTGGTGGTCGTGATCATCGCGAAGTTTATGGCGGGCGCGTGGGTGACGGTGCTGCTGGTACCGACGCTGATTTGGCTCATGCACAGCGTGAAGCGGCACTACACGCGCGTGAACGGCGAGATGGAGGACAGGACACCGCTTCGTCTGACGGGTTTGCAGGAGCCGCTGGTCGTCATTCCCATGGCGCGCTGGGACAAGATCACGGAGAAGGCGCTGCGATTTGGTTTGCTGCTGTCTAAGGAGATCAAGGTGGTGCACATCCACTCCGACGACGCAGAGGCCAGCGACGAGGGCCTTGAGGCGGTGTGGGAGGAGCTGATCATGACGCCGATCCGGCAGGAAAAGCTCCAGGAGCCGCAGCTGGTGACGATTCCGTCGAGCTTTCGGTTTGTGATCTCGCCGCTGATGGACTACATCTTGAAGCTCGAAGATGAGAACCCGGGGCGCAAGGTGGCGGTGCTGTTGCCGGAGCTGGTAGTGAAGCACTGGTGGGAGAATCTGCTGCATAACCAGAGGGTGCAGCTGCTGAAGCTGCTGCTTCTGCTGCGAGGAAATCAGCGGATTGTGGTGGTGAATATTCCCTGGTATCTGTAGACGGTTGAACTGGACCAGAGGAGCTCGTTGGTGGCCGAGCGACTCATGGTCTAGTCGTTCGCCTTTTCGGCGGCTTCGCCAAGTTCGACGATGTCGCCTGATTGGAACAGGATGCCTTTGAGGATGGCCTGCCACTTTGGTTTCTTGCGGAGGAGAAACTCCAGATCCATGCCGAAGTGCTTAAACTCTTCCCCCTGCGCATCTTTCATGATCGCAACGGCGTCCTTGTCCTTCTCGACCGAGATTCGCTGTTCATACCAGTTGATCGCTTCGGCTTCTTCGGTGAGTGAGGCGATCATGCGGGCAAAGGTGCGCGTCTCCTGTGATAGCTCGTCGGCCGGTTCGTGGTACTGATCGAATCCCATGGCAGCGAGCATATCATTGCGCTGCTTCGGCATAGCCGGATAACTGGGACAAGGTTCAGGAGGCGTGATGGATTACGCGTTTTTTCGAGCCTGCTCGATGAGGCTGTTGGCCTCTTCGGGGCCTTTCGCGCCGAGGATGCGGTAAGTCTTTCCGCCGAGGACGCGGGGGTAGTTCACGAAGAACTCCTGCATGTGCTTGAGCATCTGCGGCGGCACGTCGTCCACTGTTTTGTAGTTCTCGAAGGTGCCACTGGCTGAGGCCACGGCGATGAGGCGGTCGTTGCGCCGGGTCTTGCCGCCGTCGAGCTCGTCTTCGCCTTCGATGACGCCGATGAGGCGGGCATCAAGAACGCAGCCGGGGAAGGCGGGCTCATCCATGAGCAGGAGAACGTCGATAGGATCGCCGTCGTCGGTGAGGGTGGAGGGGATGAAGCCGAAGTCGAAGGGAAAGACCATGCCGGCGGGAAGGACCTTTTTGAGAACGATGACGCGGCGGTCGTGATCGAAGGCGTATTTGTTGCGGCTGTTCTTGGGGGTTTCAATGACGACCTGAAGGGTATGGTCCTTGTTGTAGGGAGGGAGGGCACTGGGATCGGCGAGGCTAGGGTCGTGGCTCATGGACTGCTCCTGCCTCCTTCGATGCGGTTTGGAGATTGAGTAGACGGAGTGAAAGCAGGTCCCTCCACTGTGACTACGCTGCGCTGCGTCTCCGGTCGGGATGACACTCAAGTAGCGGTCAGGCTGAGACGAGGTGCCTCGAATTAGGATCGGTCGGACGCGCGAGTTGGCGGAGGCGGGCGACGGTGGCGGGGATGATCTGGAGAGCGCGATCGATCTCGGCGGCGGTGTTAAGGCGGGAAAGGGAGATGCGGACGCTGGCACGCGCCCGGGCTTCGGGGAGGCGCATGGCGGTGAGGACGTGCGAGGGTTCGGTGGCGCCGGACTGGCAGGCGGAGCCACCGCTGACGGAGATGCCCTGGAGGTCGAGCGCGATGACGAGGGCCTCGGCGTCGATGCCGTCGAAGTAGATGTTGGTGGTGTTGGGGGTGCGGGGCTCGGCGTAGCCGTTGATGCCGGAGTTAGGGATCGTTGTGAGGAGGCGGTGCTCGAGGCGGTCCCGGAGGACGGCGAGGTGGGCTGGGCCGCCGTCTGCGAGCCACTGGATAGCGAGCTCAGCGGCGCGCCCGAGGCCGACGATGCCGGGGACGTTTTCCGTGCCGGCGCGGCGCTGGCGCTCGTGGGAGCCGCCGAAGAAGATGGGCGTGAGCTGCAGCTTGCGGCGGAGGTAGAGCGCGCCGACGCCCTTGGGCGCGTACATCTTGTGTCCGGCAAGGGTGAAGAGGTCGCAGCCGAGGTCGACGACGTTGAGTGGGAGCTTGCCTGCGCCCTGGACGGCGTCGGTGTGGAAGAGGGCGCCGGCCGTATGGGCGATGTCGGCGAGCTCGCGGATGGGCTGGAGGACGCCGGTCTCGTTGTTGGCGAGCATGACGCTGACGAGCCGGGTGTTGGGGCGGATTGCTGCTTCGAGGGCGGCGGGCTTGATGCGGCAAGAGGGGGTGCAGGGCAGACAGGTAACTTCGACGCCGCGCTTTTCGAGGGCTTCGGCGGCGTGGAGGACGGCGTGGTGCTCGATGGCTGTGGTGATGAGATGGCTGCCGGGGGCCAGTGTGCCGAAGAGCGCGAGGTTGTCGCCTTCGGTGCCGCCGGAAGTGAAGATGATCTCAGAGGGCCGGCAGCTGAGGAGTTGGGCGACGGAGTCGCGGGCGTGCTCGACGGCGGAGCGGGCGTGCTGGCCGGAGCGGTGGACGGAGCTGGGATTGCCGAAATGGGTGGACCAGAAGGGGGCCATGGCGTCGACGACCTCGGGCAGCAGAGGTGTGGTGGCGTTTGCGTCGAGATAGATCGAGGCCATGGAGACATTTTAGTTGCCGGTTGTCAGTTCTCCGTTATCTGTATCAGTTCTCAATTTGGGTGGGCTGATCTGGTAGGCTGGGCAGGGTTTGTACGAGGAGACGTGGATGAGGATGGGATTGCGGTTAGCGACGGCGTTGCTGGTTGGATGTTGCGCGATGGGCGCGCAGGCGCAGATGGGCTCGGAGAAGCCGCCGGTGCCTGTGGGGCAGGCGATGGAACCGGCGAAGGCGCTCGATGAGGTGCTGATGACGCTTGAGGGCCAGGCGGTGAGTGCAGCGAAGGCGATGCCGGCAGAGAAGTACGACTTCGCGCCGAATGCGGCGACGTTTGCGCCGGGAAGCCCGGCGAAGTTTGACACGGTTCGGACATTTGCGCAGCAGGTGGCACATGTGGCGCAGGCAAACTACTACTTCTACATGACGGCTAGCGGAATGAAGCCGGATGTGGATGTGAAAGCGATCGGAAGCCTGAAGTCAAAGGATGAAATCGTCGCTGCGCTGCAGGGATCGTTCGCGTTCGGGCACAAGGCGTTAGCCACGATCACGGCGGCGAATGCGTTTGAGTCGATTAAAGGCGCGGATGGGCTGCATACGCGGGCGACTGTGGCGGACTTCGCCGTGGCGCATGGATTTGATCACTATGGGCAGATGGTGGAGTATCTGCGGATGAACGGGATTGTGCCGCCGGGAAGCGCGAAGTAAGGGCTGGGGACGGGCAAGGGAAAGTTTGCAGTATGGAAGCAGATTCCTCCGCTCCGCTGCGGAATGACAAACCAAAGTAGACGCGAGCTTTCTGCGGTGGTTTGGGGTATTGCGATGCGGCGTCAGCGTTGGTTGAGGGGGATGTAGGGGGCGGGGTAGGCGGGGCCCTGGTAGTCGGCGCGCGGTCTGATGAGGCGGTTGTCGTCGTGCTGCTCGATGACGTGGGCGGCCCAGCCGGAGATCCGGCTGATGGCGAAGATGGGTGTGAAGAGGTCGATGTCGATGCCGAGCGTGGTGTAGGTGGAGGCGGAGTAGAAGTCGACGTTGGCGTTGAGTTTTTTTTCGGACTTTACGAAGGCTTCGATCTTCTGCGACATGTCGAACCACTTGGTGTTGCCGGCGGAGCGGCCGAGGTCTTCGGACATGCGGCGGAGGTGCGTGGCTCGGGGGTCTTCGGTGTGGTAGACGCGATGGCCGAAGCCGGAGATCTTTTGCTTCTGCGCGAACATCTCCCGGACGTGCTCGACGGGATCTTCGCCGGCGTCCTCGATGGCGAAGAGGAGTCGCATGGTGGCCTCGTTGGCGCCGCCGTGGAGCGGGCCTTTGAGGGCGCCGATGGCTCCGGTGATGGCGGAGTGGAGGTCGGAGAGGGTTGCGGCGATGACGCGCGCGGCAAAGGTGCTGGCGTTGAGCTCGTGGTCGGCGTGAAGGATAAGCGCGATGTCGAAGGCCTTGGTGGCGGTGTCGGAGGGTTTCGCGCCGTTGAGCATCCAGAGGAAGTTGGCGGCGTGCGAGAGGCTCCGGTCGGCCTCGACGACGGGCTTCGCTTTACGGATGCGGTCGAAGAGGGCGACGATCATGGGGATCTGCGCGGTGAGGCGAAAGCTCTTGCGGACGTTGGCAACGTGCGAGCTGTCCTTTTCGTCGGCGTCGTAGATGGAAAGGAGGGAGACGGCGGTGCGGAGGACCTCCATGGGTGTGGCGGAGGCGGGGACGCTGCGGAGGAGATCGACGATTTTGGGATCGAGATCGCGTGCCTGGGCGAGTTTGGAGGAGAAGTCCTTGAGCTCGTCGGCTGTGGGGAGCTTGCCGAACCAGAGGAGGTAGGTGCACTCCTCGAAGGTGGAGTGTTGGGCGAGCTCGTGGATATCGATGCCGCGGTAGGAGAGGACGCCGGCGTCGCCGTCGATCCAGCAGATGGCGGAGGTGGTGGCGACGATGCCTTCAAGGCCTTTGGATGCGGTGGCAGCGGGCATGCGTTGGGTCTCCCGGGTGCAGCTAAAGTACATCGTTTATAGCGCAGCCGAGAAACGGTTGTCACACGGGAGGGCGAATATCGTCCTTTGGCGCAGTCCCGAAGGCCGGTGCAGAGGGACTCGAGCGGAGTTGAGGGCAAGGGAGTAGGGAGCTACGCAATGGAGCTCGGGATGGGAACGGCGATGGCGGAGGTGAAGCGAGAGGGAGTGAACGGCGTGAGGTCGATGGCGGGGGGATCGTCAAGAACGAGTTGTGCGAGGAGGTGCGCGGTGGCGGGTGCGAGAAGGATGCCATTGCGGAAGTGGCCGGTCGCGAAGAGGTGGCGCGGTTGGTTGGGGAGGGCGCCGAGAATGGGAAGCTGGTCGGCGGTGGCGGGGCGGAGGCCGGCCCACTGCTCGATGGCGATTGCGCCGGCGAGTGAGGGGAGGAGCCGGACGGCCTCGTCGCGGAGGCGCGTTATGTCGGAGGTGTGGACTGTTTTGTCGAAGCCCGCGTCCTCGATTGTGGCGCCGATGACGGCACGGCCGGCGTTGGGGCCAGAGGTGCGCGGGACGATGTAGAGCTCTTCGGTGCGGAGGACGAGGAAGAGAGGTGAGGTTTGCGGGAGGGCGACGGAGAGCATCTGGCCTTTGCGCGGGTGGGCGGCGCCGGGTAGTGTGGCGGACCAGGCGCCAGTGCAATCGACGAAGTGAGTGGGCTTGAATTGGGTATCGGAGGTATGGACGGTGAGGTCGCCTTCGGTGTCTTCGACGCCAAGCACGGGGTTGTTGGGGAGAAGCTGGATGCTGGTGTTTTCTGCCGCGGCACGGAGGGCGGAGGCGAGCTGGCGGGGGTCGATGGAGTGCTCGTCGAGAAGGGTGAGATGCGCACCTGCGAGGTTGTGGGACGGGAGAAAGATGTCGAGGTCGGTGCGGGAAAGGGAGGTGACGGTGGGCAGGGCGGTGGCCTGAAGGGTGAGGTCGGTTTGAAAGGGAACGCGGATGTCGGAGAGGTTGGCGATGTGATCGAGGAAGGCGGGGTAGAGACTGAGGGAGAGATCGGCGAGCGGCTTGAGGAGGGGAGGGTTGGCGGGGTCGTTGTTGGCGAGCATGCCGGCGGCGGCGGTGGAGGCTTCGGCGAGGAGGGGGCCGCGGTCGAGAAGAGTGACGCGCGCTCCGCGACGGGTGAGCTCGAGCGCGAGGGAGAGGCCGATGATGCCGGCGCCAGCGATACACACGTCGGGGTGCTGCATAGAGCAAGTCTAGAGGAGGTGGAGAAAGGAGGCGAGGCGCGGGGGTCCGCTGGATTTATTGTGGGCTACGATGCGGGCGTGATGCGCGGTCTGATCGCAACGAAGCACATGAGCTTGAAATGCTGAAGCACAGGGGCGACCGGGGTTACTTCGAGTTCATGCTGAAGAAGGGCGCGAGCTGGCGCTGCTCTGCATCCGGCGGCGTGAGGGTGTGCTAGTTAAGCAGTGAGGGAGACGCTTTTGGCGTCTCCCTCTTTTCTGCGTTTGCCTGTTTGGTTGCCGCGAAGAGTTACTTCTTTGCCGTTTTCTTCGCGGGCTTCTTTGCTGTCTTTGTGGCTGCCTTCTTCGTTGCCATGTGTCTATTCTCCCTAGCGATTTACACCGCTGCTGCGAATGCTTCGTTGCAGCTAACGAGGGTATAGATTCCCGAAGGATCAGTGTCAAGAAAAATCGCAAGTTCGGGTGGTGCTTTTTTTTGTCGCATCTCCGTTTTGCTTTGGGTGAGCGCGAGGCTCTTGCGCGAGCCATTCGGCGCCTGCGTACGTGGTTTGCGGAAGCTTACACTGGAGCGTCATCGCGAGTTGAAATCAGAGGCGTGGAGGCGAGGAGATGAGGATGCGAGAGGTTGTGATTGTGAGCGCGGTGCGCACGCCGGTAGGCAAGTTTCAAGGCGCTTTGAGCGAGCTGAGTGCGGTGGAGTTGGGCGCGCTGGTGGTGCGCGAGGCGGTGCGGCGCGCGGGGGTTTCGGCGGAGAGTGTGGACGAGTGCGTGATGGGATGCGTGCTGCCGGCGGGGCTCGGGCAGAATCCTGCGCGGCAGGCGGCGCTGCGCGGCGGGCTTGCCGATACCGTGAGCGCGCTGACGATCAACATGGTGTGCGGCAGCGGTCTAAAGGCGGTGGCGCTGGCGGCGCAGAGTGTGATGACGGGTGCGGCGGAGATTGTGGTGGCGGGTGGGATGGAATCGATGTCGAATGCGCCGTACCTTCTGCCGCAAGGGCGCAAGGGGTTTCGCATGGGCGATGCGAAGGTAGTGGATTCGATGGTGCAAGACGGTCTGTGGTGCGCGTGCGACGACCAGCACATGGGCATGACGGGCGAGTTGGTGGCGGAGAAGCATGGGATCACGCGCGAGCAGCAGGATGCGTATGCGCTCGAATCGCACCGAAAGGCGGCTGAGGCGTGGAAGGAGGGGCGGTTCGAGGCGGAGGTGGTGCCGGTCGAGGTGAAGGGGAAGAAGGGTTCGGTCATGGTGCGGTTGGATGAGAGTGTGCGTGAAGACGCTTCGCTCGAAGCGCTGGCGGGGTTGAAGCCGGCGTTCAAGCGCGAGGGTGGGACGGTGACGGCGGGGAACGCTCCCGGGGTGAACGACGCGGCGGCGGCGGTGGTGGTGATGTCTGCGTCTCGTGCGGAAGAGTTGGGGCTGAAGCCGATGGTGCGGATCGTGGCGCAGGCGACGAGCGGTGTGGCGCCAAGGTGGGTGATGCTGGCTCCGGTGACGGGCGTGCAGAAGGTGCTGGAGCGTGCGGGATGGACGGCGGACGAGGTGGATCTGTTTGAGCTGAACGAGGCGTTTGCGGTGCAGGCGCTGGGGGTGACGAAGGAGCTGGGTCTCTCGCTAGACAAGGTGAATGTGAATGGCGGGGCGGTGGCGATCGGGCATCCGATCGGAGCGAGCGGGGCGCGCGTGCTGGTGACGCTGCTCTACGAGATGATGCGGCGGGATGCGAAGAAGGGTGTGGCGGCGTTGTGTCTGGGTGGGGGGAACTCGGTGGCGCTGGCGGTGGAGCGGTGACGCTACGGCCATTGACGTGAGGCGTGGCGGACGCGCCCCAGAGGCTTACATCATCAAGTAAGCCTTGAAGACCTGACGGTCTGCTGTTCTTTCGGGATGTTGTTGATCGAGGTCGTCAAGTAGCTCTTCTAAAGTCTCACCGAGATCGGGTAACTCAACAGGCTCCAGTCGCACAATGCGGATGCAAAGCTCAAGAAACAGGTCAGCTGCCGCCAATGCGGTCGGATCGGTGAGTAGGTCGTAGCGTGCCGCAAAAAATGCACCGGGACGATCTGCGTGGAAGCCTGCTTTGTCGCGAAATGCTCTGATGACTTGAAGTCCCGGAGCCATCCTCTCTACTGTGGCGTCAATCTCATCGGCGATGCAAGGGAACAAGCACTTCCAGAGCGGAATGACGTCCAGACCGTCTTTGTTCTTTTCGATAAAGAGAGCGAAGAAGCTGATCGCAACTGTCCTCAATGATGTCTGTAGCTGCAATGGCTGCCGCACCGATGCTGGGTCTAAGCACTTACCATTTGAAATCGACATATACAGGACCATCAAGTCGTGGAACTCCGCGAGTTTCATCCGGAAGACAACATATCGCCTAAGGGCGTCTTTTCTCATTTGGGCGTTCATGTCGTGTTCAGCACTCGATGATGTTGAGGGCTAGGCCAGCTAGGGAGGTTTCCTTGTAGCGCGATTGCATGTCCATGCCGGTGCGGTACATGGTTTCGATGATCTGGTCGAGGGAGAGTTTGTGGCCTTCGGTGTCGGCCAGGGCGAGGCGGGCGGCGTTGATGGCCTTGACAGCGCCCATGCCGTTGCGTTCGATGCAGGGGATCTGGACGAGGCCGCCAATGGGGTCGCAAGTCATGCCGAGGTTGTGCTCCATGGCGATCTCGGCGGCGTGCTCGATCTCTGCATTGGATCCGTTGAGTGCGGCAACGAGACCTCCAGCGGCCATGGAGCAGGCGACGCCGACCTCGCCCTGGCAGCCGACCTCGGCTCCGGAGATGGAGGCGTTTTCCTTGTAGAGGATGCCGATGGCGGCGGCGGTGAGGAAGAAGCGGAGGAGGCCGGCGCGCCTCTGGTCTGCGGCGATGGAAGCGGATGCGGCGGAGATCTCGATGAAGCGCTCGTAGTAGTGGGCGATGGCGGGGATGACACCGGCGGCGCCGTTGGTGGGGGCGGTGACGACGCGGCCACCGGCGGCGTTCTCCTCGTTTACGGCCATGGCGTAGACGGTGACCCAGTCCATGGGGGCGAGAGGGTCGCGGGAGCCGCCGGCTTCGAGCTTGCGTGCGAGACGCGGGGCGCGGCGGCGGACGTTGAGGCCGCCGGGGAGGATGCCGTCGGTGGCGAGGCCGCGCTCGGTCGAGATCTGCATAGTTTGCCAGAGGGCGAGGATGCTCCCTTCGATCTGCTGCTGTGGGGAGAGGTCAGCTTCCGGAGTGGGGACGGCTCCACCCTTTCGCGATGAAGCCGCGAGAGGATAGGGCACCCGGCGTACTTCAGGGCTCAGGACTGGCCGGTTGATGGTGAGGTCGGAGAGCAGCGCGATCTCGTTGGCGAGGACGAGTTCGGCGATGGTGAGGTGGTGTTGGTCGGCGAGGGCGAGGAGTTGTGCGGCGCTCGAGAATGGGTAGGGAAGTTGCCGATTGGAAGTGGCGATGGGGGCGTCGGGGTGGAACTCGGCTTGGGAGACGATGAAGCCGCCGCCGACGGAGTAGAAGATGTCGGTTGCAAGAAGATTATTGTCGGCGTCGAAAGCGGAGAGGCGGAGACCATTGGGATGCGTGGCAGGCGCGGGCTCGTGACGGGTGTTGGCGGCGGGATCGGCGGCAAGGGCGGTTTGTGTAGCCGCGGGGAGGTCGCTCTCCGGGATGGGTGTGAGGGAGGGTGCAGGCTTGGCGGCGATGGGGTACATCTGGTCGCGGTGAAAGAGGAAGTGCTCGGATTCTTGGAACGGTATTTCGCGGCGACCGAGAAGCGTGAGGCGTTGGGCCGAGCGAATGGCGGCGATTGTCTGCTCAATCAGGGAGGGATCGATGGTGTCGGGTGCTTCGCCGGAGAGGCCGAGGAGGATGGCGCGGTCTGTGCCGTGGCCGATGCCGGTGAGAGCGAGGGAGCCGTAAAGGTCGACGGTGACGTGGTGCGTACGATCGAGGTTGCCGGCACCGTCAAGCTCGCGGACGAAGCGGAGCGCGGCACGCATGGGGCCGACAGTGTGCGAACTGGAGGGGCCGATGCCGATCTTAAAGAGTTCGAATAGGCTGGTGTTCACCCGCCTATTCTAGGCTTCGGCTTGCGCCGCTGGCTGGCGGTGGACTGCGACTTCGGTGGAGGCTCCACGGAGGATCTCTTCAGGAGCGTCGATGCGGATGAGGGTCATGCCCATGCGTCCCCAGCCCCCGGGTGCGGGTTCGGTGTACTCGGCGATATGGGTGAGGAAGTTTTGCTGCTGCTCGGGTGTGAGCTTGAGCGTGGCCTGGACGCGGGCGACATAGGCGAGCGTTGCAAAGATGCGTCCGTGGAGACGGAAGTCTGCCGCGCCCATGTGCGAGCTCTCGACGGCGTCGGGGAGAGCGAGCGCGAGTTGGCGAAACAGGTTTGCAGGGTCCGTGCGAAGCTCGTTCCGACGACGCGCGATGCAACCTCTGTGGCAGAGGTCCGGTTGAATTGTAGTGCTAGACTCAGCGAGATTTCACGCCTCTCCAGGTAATACCAGGCAGATAGACAGGACATGCCCCTCTTCAAGGCTCGCAGCGCAGCAGTGTACGGCATCGATGCGAATATCATCGACGTCGAGGTCGACTTCTCCGGAGTGAAGACGATGGAGGAGACGTTCCATACCGTGGGGCTGCCGGATGCTGCGGTGCGCGAGAGCCGGGATCGGGTGCGGTCGGCGATCAAGAACTCCGGGTTCGACGTGCCGCCGACGCGGATCACAATCAACCTGGCGCCGGCGGACATTAAGAAGGAAGGATCCGGCTTCGATCTGCCGATTGCGATCGGGATCCTGGGAGCGTACGGGGCGCTGCACATCAAGGATCTGGACGACTTTCTGCTGGTGGGCGAGCTGGGCCTTGATGGGACGCTGCGGGCGGTGCAGGGCATGCTGCCGATCGCGGTAGCGGCGCGGGCGAAGGGCATTACGAACCTGATCATTCCAGCGAGCAATGCGCGCGAGGCGGCGGTGGTGCAGGGGGTCAAGGTTTATCCGGTGAAGACGCTGCTGGAAGTGAGGCAGCTGTTGAACGAGGCGGCGAACGGCGGGATTACGGCGACACCGCTTGAGGTGAAGGCGACGGATCTGCTGGACGAACTGCAGCACTTTCCGCACGACTTCAAGGATGTGCGAGGGCAGCATGTGGCGAAGCGCGCGCTGGAGGTGGCGGCGGCGGGCGGGCACAACATCCTGATGATCGGGCCGCCTGGCTCGGGCAAGGCGATGCTGGCGAAGCGGCTGCCGTCGATCCTGGCGCCGCTGCGGTTCGAGGAGGCGCTCGAGACAACGAAGATCCATTCGGTGGCGGGTGTGCTCGATGCGGAGCAGGGGCTAGTGACGCATCGGCCATTTCGATCGCCGCACCATACGATCTCGGACGCCGGGCTGATTGGGGGTGGGATGGTGCCGCGGCCGGGCGAGGTGAGCCTGGCGCACAACGGGCTGCTTTTTCTGGATGAGCTGCCGGAGTTTCCACGTAACGTGCTGGAGGTGCTTCGGCAGCCGCTCGAGGATGGCGTCGTGACGATCGCGCGGGCGTCGATGAGCCTGAGCTTTCCAGCGCAGTTCATGCTGGCGGCGGCGATGAATCCGTGTCCGTGCGGGTACTTCAACGATAAGAGCCGCGAGTGCATGTGCACGCCGCCGATGATCCAGCGGTACGTGAGCAAGGTGAGCGGGCCGCTGCTGGACCGCATCGACATCCATATCGAGGTCCCGGCAGTGCAGTACAAGGAACTTCGGGGCGGGAGTGCGAGCGAGGGGTCGGCGGAGATCCGGGCACGGGTGCTGGCGGCACGGGGGAGGCAACACGAGCGCTTTGCAGCTGGTGGCGAGAGGACGAAGGGGTCGGGGAAGGCGGCATCGCGGGCGGTATTTGCGAATGCGCAGATGTCGACGCAGCAGATCCGGGCATATTGCGAACTGTCGTCGGAGGCGGAGCGGTTGCTGGAGCGGGCGATGCAGCAGCAAGGGCTGAGTGCGCGGGCTCACGACCGTATTCTTAAGGTGGCGAGGACCATTGCGGACATCGGGGCAGAACGGGATATCTCGGTCAAGCACATCGCGGAGGCGATCCAGTACCGGACGTTGGATCGGAGCTACTGGTCTTAAGGGGAGAGGCCTGTTTCCAAGATCCAGATATTGGAAGAACACAGAGCAGACTTTCCCAAAAAAAGTATTGACCATGTCCGGAACCCGGTTTACCTTCCTATGAGTGCTGTCACTGCCGCCTGCGATGGTGGTGGCTGAGCCGGTCCACTGGATGTCGCGGGATGCGGTTCATGGCTGCACGGATATTGATAGCAGAAGGCTTACGATCACGTGAGGGGTTCTGTCCTAGCTTGGAGAGAGGTGCAGAACAGTTATTCTGGAAGTTCGATCGTGTGACTCTGGACGCATCTTCTATTTTGGAAGGTGAATTCACTTTTTCACCGATGTCACATATTTCGCAGTGTAGGGTGAGTCGCAACGGCCAACTTTTGCGTCCAATACATTGTTCAAGTAACGTAAATCGCGTGGCGCCAGACAATTGGAAGAGCGACTCTACCCATCAGGGTTAGGAGGATTCTTCTGCGAGGCGTCTGCAACCTAGAGGAGAAATTTTGATGCGCTCAGACCTTATCTTTGGAGCCCTTACGCACGTCACGAACCGCTATGAGCTGTGCCAGTTGGCGTCCAAAGCTACGCGAAAGTTGCATAAGCCGAATACGCGCTTACAGGATACAACGAATGAGGTTCTGGACCGGTTCAAGGACACAATACCCATGAACGAGGCGCAGGAGCCGGTTGTTGAGAGAGTACACTTACAGGAACGCCGCGCGGCTTAGCGCGGCAGTTCTTCCTTGTTTGTCCGGCAACCTGCGGGACGAGCGAAATTTCAATCAACTTCCCCTTCCGCACTAGGTATCATCCCTTCCATCTCTGGCCTTCCGCAAGACCCCCTCGTCACGCAGATCCCGCCTCAATTCCCCCATCCTTCTTCCTACGTTTCAAGGTGAACCATGACAATTTCCGAGTTGAAAGAGCACAACATAGCGGAGCTAGGTAAGCTGGCTCGCGGCCTCGATATCGGCGGCACCAGCGGTCTGCGCAAGCAGGACCTTATCTTTAAAATTTTGCAGGCACAGAGTGAAAAGGAAGGTCACATCTTCGCTGAGGGTGTGCTGGAGATCCTGCCGGACGGCTACGGGTTTCTGCGCTCGCCCGACTACAACTATCTTCCAGGTCCTGACGACATCTATGTTTCCCCGTCGCAGATTCGCAAATTTGATTTGAAGACCGGCGACACGATCAGCGGCAACGTCCGGCCGCCGCACGAGGGCGAAAAGTATTTCGCGCTGGTAAAGATCGAGGCGATCAACTTCGAAAGCCCCGAGGAGACGCGAAACAAGATCCTGTTCGACAACCTGACGCCGCTCTATGCGCAGGAGCGGGTGAAGATGGAGACGGTGCGCGAGCACATCTCCGGCCGTGTAATGGACCTGCTGACCCCGGTGGGCAAGGGCCAGCGCGGTCTGATCGTGGCACCGCCGCGCACCGGAAAGACGATGCTGCTGCAGTCGATCGCGAACAGCATTACGTCCAATCATCCCGAGGTTGTTCTAATCGTTCTGCTGATTGACGAGCGTCCTGAAGAGGTCACCGACATGCAGCGGTCGGTCAAGGGCGAGGTGATCAGCTCGACCTTTGACGAGCCGGCGGCGCGTCACGTGCAGGTTGCCGAGATGGTGATCGAGAAGGCGAAGCGGCTGGTGGAGCACAAGCGGGATGTTGTGATTCTGCTGGATTCGATTACGCGCCTGGCGCGGGCCTATAACACCATCGTTCCGCCGTCGGGCAAGGTGCTCTCGGGCGGTGTGGACTCGAATGCGCTGCAAAGGCCGAAGCGCTTCTTCGGTGCGGCACGCAACATCGAAGAGGGCGGGTCGCTCACGATTATAGCGACGGCGCTGGTAGACACCGGCTCGCGCATGGATGAGGTGATCTTCGAGGAGTTCAAGGGAACGGGCAATATGGAAGTGATTCTGGATCGCAAGCTGGTGGACAAGCGTGTGTTCCCGGCGATCGACATCCAGCGGTCCGGAACGCGAAAGGAAGAGCTGCTGATTCCGAAGGAGGATCTGCAGCGGACGTGGATTCTGCGCAAAGTGCTGAATCCTCTAAGCCCGACCGAGGCAATGGAGCTGCTGACGGATAAGCTGGCGAAGACGCGGAATAACCAGGAGTTTCTCCATAACATGAGCTCGATCTAGCCGAAGAGCTGCAAGGGCGAGAGAGGCGCAACCCGCTCGGGTTGCGTCTTTTATGCAGCGGAGCTTGATGCCCAGCCCATATACCGACCTCGCTCTAAGCCTAGACGATACCCCGTTAGCACACGACCGAGGCTCAGTATCCGTTACGGAGGAGGTAGCTGACGGAGAGATGGAAGCCGGGCTCGGGCGAGGGGTCGGCGCTTTGCTGCTCGGCGTAGCGGGCGAGGACGTCCGTTTCGATGTTGAGGGGGCTGCCGGGGGTGAGTGTATGGAGGTTGGTGGCGGCGTAGGTGTGGGGGATGACGGCGATCTCGACCTCTGTTCCGCGCAGGGAGGCGATGGTGAGTGAGATGCCTTCGACGGTGATGGAGCCCTGGGGGACGACGTAGCGGACGAGGTGCTCGGGCAAGGTGAGGCGGAGACGCCAGTCGGAGGAGGCGGGGCTCTCCGGGTAGATGGCTTCGAGGGCCATGAGGGTGGCGGTGCCGTCGACGTGTCCCTGGACGACGTGTCCGCCGAGGGGGGAGCCGGCGGGTGTGGGGAGCTCGAGGTTGACGACAGCGCCGGGGTGCAGGTGGCCGAGTGTGGTGCGGGCGAGGGTCTCGGTGGCGAGGTCGGCGGAGAAGCGGGGCGGCGTTGCGGCGGGGTCGATCTCGAGGGCGGTGAGGCAGGTGCCGTTGACGGCGACGGAGTCTCCGGTGTGGAGGCGCGCGGTGAGGTGGCCGGAGGCGACGGTGATGCGCGTGGCTCCGGCGGACGGGGTAATGGAGAGAATGGTTCCGGTGGTTTCGATAAGGCCGGTGAACATGGAAGTAGTTTAGTTCTCAGTTCTGGGTTTGCCAGGGGTCGTGCAGGTAGCCGGTGACGATCGTGTCCGGGCCGATGGTGGAGCGCTGGGTGCGGGTGAGTTGCGCCTCGAGGAGTTCGGGCGGGCCGAAGTCGCGGGCGAAGGGTATGGCCTGCGGGCCGAGGTTCTGTTGGGCGTAGAAGAGAACGGCCTTGTCGACGAAGTGCTGGGCGAGAAAGGCTCCGTTGAGCTCCGAGCCGCACTCGAGGAGGAGGCTGATGCACTGGCGCTCGGCAAGGTGGTCGAGGACGGCGGCGAGGCTGAGGCGGCCGGCGTGCTGGGGAAGTATGTGGACCTCGGCGCCGAGGTCCTCGAGTTCGGCGATGCGGGAGGTGAGGGCGTCGGGGCCGCAAAAGATCAGGAGGTCTGAAACCGGGCCGCTCGCGTTATCGATGACTTGGAGTAATTGCGAGTTGGGCGGGATGCGCAGGTGGGTGTCAAGGATGACACGGAGGAGGGGGCGGCGACGGGGGAGATCGCCGGGGCCGAGGATGTTGCTGCGATCGGTGAGGGCGGGGTTGTCGGCGAGGATGGTGCCGATGCCGGTGAGGATGGCATCGGAGGCGTGGCGGAGCAGTTGCACCTCGTAGCGCGCGGCGGGGCCGGTGAGCCAGTGCGGTTGGCGGGTGAGGCGCTCGGCGGGGGGCGGTGCGAGCTTGCCGTCGGCGGAGAGGGCGGCCTTGAGGGTGACGAAGGGGCGGCGAGTTTGGATGAAGTGGGCGAAGGCGTCGTTGAGATCGCGGGCCTGCCCCTGGCAGATGCCTAGGGTGACTTCGATGCCGGCATTTTTGAGTTTTGCGATTCCTTGCCCGCTGACGAGGGGGTTGGGGTCGGTGGTGGCGACGACAGCGCGGGTGACGCCGGCGGCGATGAGGGCGTCGGCGCAGGGCGGGGTGCGGCCGTGGTGGGAGCAGGGTTCGAGGGTGACGTAGGCGGTTGCGCCGCGGGTGCTGACGCCGCGGCTGGCGGCGTGCTTCAGGGCGACGATTTCGGCGTGGTCGCGCCCGTCGTAGAGGTGGGCGCCTTCGCCGATGACGAGGTTTTTACGGACGAGGACGCAGCCTACCTGAGGGTTGGGGGAGGCGAGGGCGGCGGTGTTGGCGGCGAGCTTGAGGGCTCGTCCCATGAAGTGTTGGTCGGTGTGCATGGAGGTGTCCTCCCCTCCCCGTACTTCTGGCGTAAAGTATTCTATCTGTTAGATTTACGGCCTGGGTTTGTGCAAAGTATTCGAACTAGGCGGCTTAGGGGCAAAGTATTCTGGTCAAAAGACTTACATAGCTTCCGGATGGTAGCCTTCCGCGTGACGATCTTCCCCCTACTCAAGTGTAGCGAGATGCACATGCAATTGCGCCAACCTCGTTCGCGTTTGCGAAGGATGACAGGAGTGGATGGGCGGAGCGTTGCTGGCGCTAGGGATGGTGATGTGGCAGCACGGCGAAATACTGGGATTCTTTCCCCTTCGACTTCGCTCAGGGTCAGAATGACAGGGTTAGGTGGTTATGGGTCCAGAATGACGAAGTTTGGAGATTGGGATTCTGAATTACGCGGATTGGATGGCTAGGGCTAGGGATGACGGGTCAAGTGGGTGTGTTGGTATGGTGGAGTGGTCGTACCGGGAGGGGATGTGAGGAGACGTGAGTTTATGGCTGGATCGCTGGCGGCTTCGGCTGCGGTGTTGACGGAAGGGGCTGGGGCCCAGGTGGGTCCGGGGCCGGGCAAGGGGCGGGAGTTTTATGAGCTGCGGAAGTACAGGATGCAGTCGGGGCCGCAGACGAAGTTGACGGATAGCTTTGTCGGGGACGCTCTGATCCCGGCGCTGAACCGCATGGGGTTTTCGCCGGTGGGGGCGTTTCGGCTGGATGTGGGGCCGGAGACGCCGACGTTGTATGTGCTGATTCCGGGCAGCTCGCTTGAGGCATTGGCGATGGTGGACCACAGGCTGGTGGGGGATGCGGCGTTTATGAAGGCGGCGGAGCCATTCTGGAGTGCGCCCGCGGCCCAGCCGGCGTTTGTGCGGTATGAGAGCTCGCTGATGGTGGCGTTTGAGGGTTGGCCGAAGCTGGTTTTGCCGGGGAGTACCGCGACGAAGGGAAAGAGGATGTTTCAGCTGCGGACGTATGAAAGCCCTAGCCTGGCGGCGCATGTGCGCAAGGTGGAGATGTTTCACCGCGGGGAGTTTGAGATCTTTGAGAAGGCGGGGTGCTCGCCGGTGTTTTTCGGCGATGTGTTGAGCGGGGAGCGGCTGCCGAAGCTGACGTACATGCTGAGCTTTGCGGATGTGGCGGAGCTGACGGCGGCGTGGGATCGTTTTCGGAACGATCCGGCTTGGAAGAAGTTGTCGGGAGACCAGAGGTATGCGTATGAGGCGATTGTGAGTGATATCGATAATTTGTATCTGACGCCTACGGCGTATTCGCAGATTTAGAGGCTGTGTTTGGCTCGTGGTTTGGGGTTGGATGCTTCGGCGGCACAGGCCAAGTACTGGGATTCTTCCGGCTTCGCCTCAGAATGACAGCGTGAGGCGGTAAACGGCAGGTAAAGGGGGGCTGCGGGCTAGGCGTCCATGGCTCCGGTGTAGACGGCCATGCCGGCTACGGCGTCGACGCCCATCTGGTCGAGGGCGTCGACCTCGGCCTGGGAGCGGATGCCTCCGGCGACGATGAGTTGGCGGGCGGTGGTGGCGCGGAGGATGGCGGCGACGTCGGTGGGGAAGCCGGACATGGTGCCCTCGGTGTCGACGTGGGTGTAGAGGAAGGCGCCGCAAAAGTCTTCTAGCCAGGTGATGGCCTCTTCGGGGGTGAGGCTGACGGTGTCCTTCCAGCCTCGGACGGCGACGCGGCCGTTTTTGGTGTCGACGGAGAAGACGAGGGCTGCTTCGCCGAGTTGCTGCTGGAGGTCGGCGGCGAAAGTTTTATTGATGCCGTTCGCGGAGAAGAGGGAGGAGCCGAAGATGACGCGGCGAGCGCCTGCGTCGAGGAGTTCCCGGGCGTCGCTCGCGGAGCGGAGGCCTCCGCCGACCTGGCAGGGGAGACGGGAGCAGAACATGCGGATGAGGTCGCGGTTGTCGCCCTGACGCTTGGCGGCATCGAGATCGATGAGCTGGACGAGGGGGTACCTGGAGAAGCGCTCGATCCAGGGCTCGAAATCGTCGAAGGCGAGTTTGAGGGTTTCGCCCTGGACGAGTTGGACGATGCGGCCGCCCAGGAGGTCGATGGAGGGGATGAGCATTTGTCGCTTTTTAGCTCCTAGCTTTCAGCTGCGTGTTCTCAGGGATCGTGAATGTGTGTGCCCGATTCAGTTCGGCGGTGTTACTCAAGCAGGTCGGCGTGCGAGCCGGTCCGCTCGAAGCGGATGGCCTCTTCGCTGACCCAGTAGATGAGCAGCCAGTCCGGTTCGATGTGAGCGTCTCGATAGCCAGACCAGTTGTTCTTGAGTGGGTGGTCTTTGTAGCGCGGTGGCGGAGGGTCACCTTCGATCAGAAGCGTGAGAAGCGCTTTCAGCTTCGCCATGTTCTTGCCGCGCTTTTGAGCGTGTTTTACGTCGCGGCGGAACTGGGTGGAGTATTCGGGGATGCGCACTTAGATACCGAGCTCGTCGAAGAGGTCCTGGGCGTCCCTGGCGCGATGGACTTCTTCGCCACGCGCGCTCTTTCGGAGGGTCTCGCGGGTGAGCTGATTGAGCTTCATGTCGAATGGCAGCGCGCCTTCCTGGGCGACGCGCGTGAGCACGATTCGCATGACATCGGAGACGCTGAGGCCCATGGGCGCAAGCACGGCGGCTGCCTGTTTCTTGATTTCGAGGCTGATGCGAGAGCGCACGACTGCATTGGCTGCCATGTGCTTATTGTAGCTCAGATGGGCTACAAGCTACTGTGAGCTGTTCAGCAGGGCAGGCGGACGGGGACGCCGGCGTGCTGGAGCTCGGCCTTGAGGGCGCGGGAGCTGGTGACGCCGAAGTGGAAGATGCTGGCGGCGAGGGCGGCGTCGGCTTTGCCACCGCCGGGTGCGTGGCTGAAGACCTGGGCGAAGTGCTGGGCAGTGCCGGCTCCGCCGGAGGCGATGACGGGGATCCCGACGGCTTGGGAGACGGCGGCGGTGAGCTCGCAGTCGAAGCCGGAGCGGGTGCCGTCGGCGTCCATGGAGGTGAGGAGAATCTCGCCGGCACCGCGGTCTTCGGCCTCGCGGGCCCAGTCGAGGAGGCGTCGGCCGGTGGGCGACCGGCCTCCGGAGGCGAAGACTTCGGCGTTGGCAATGGGGTTGGGGGAGTTCTGGGCGCGGCGGGCGTCTATGGCGACGATGACGGCTTGCGCGCCAAAGGTTGAGCCGATCTCGGAGATGAGTTCGGGGCGGCTGATGGCGGAGGAGTTGATGGAGACCTTGTCGGCTCCGGCGTTGAAGACGGCGGAGGCGTCTTCGGCGGAGCGGATGCCTCCGCCCACGGTGAAGGGGACGAAGAGTCTTTCGGCGGCGCGACGGACGGTGTCGAGAAGGGTGCCTCGGCCTTCGTGGGTGGCGGTGATGTCGAGGAGGACGATCTCGTCGGCGCCGGCGGCGGCGTGGCGGTGGGCGAGCTCGGCGGGGTCGCCGGCGTCGATGATGTCGACGAACTGGACGCCTTTGACGACGCGTCCGTTGCGGACGTCGAGGCAGGCGATGATGCGTTTAGTGAGCAAGTGCTTTTCCGATCCTATGCTGCTGGAGTTGAGCACGAAGGTACTCCCATGCGACCTGGTCCATGGCACGCTTCGGGACGAAGAGGAAGTTCTTCTTGCGAATGAAGAGGAGGGCCATTTCTTCGTCTTCGGCGTAGTCGAGGATGCCTGCCCAGAAGAAACGACCCTCGCTGCGACCTGGAATGGATGACACTACTCCCTGATCGTCGAAGCTGAACTCGGCGGGGATAAGTTTCTTCTGTCCGGGTGGCAGGAGCTTCTTATAGCAGCGGCGTAGGTGCCAAGGCCTAAGGGCAACTACCCAGACGCTCATCCAGACGAAAAAGAAGGTTGGTGCAAGTAACGGATCCGAAGGATTAGCCCGGCCAACATGACGAAGGTAAAGATCGGCAATGACCAGAGAAAGAGCGAGCGCGGGCATCACGTAGAGCCACAACCCCAGGCGGAGTCCAGCGGCTCTGCGATGGCGGAAGTACAGCTTCTGCGCTTTCCGGTAGTCCTGATAATCCAAAACGTAATCGTAGATCATGGGTGGCATCGTTCGTTCATGATCCGAGGATCATGAACCAATGCCCATACCCACAACGGGGCACTTGGCGATGGCGGCGTCGCTGCCGCCGGTGCGGCCGAAGCCGAGGTCGGCGGCGCCGAGGAAGGAGATTTTGTGGTGGCGGGACATGCCGGCGAGCTCATTGTGGACCATGTGCATGGCCATCTGGAGGGCGTGGACGGAGTCTGCGCCGCCGGCGGGCGTGATGTGGTCTCGGCCGAGGGCGGAGATGCGGTAGGGGCAGGCCCAGCCGCGGCCTTCGATGGGGAAGGGCTTGGCGAAGGAGACGGTGAGGGTGGCTTGCTGGCCTTCGTGTTCCAAGTCGAGGAAGCGCTCGGCGATGGTCTCGAAGGGGATGAGGTCCATCCCGGTCCAGTTGGCGGCTTCCTGGGGACGGACCATCTCTACGGTGCCCTGGATTACTTCGGTGGTGGTGGTCATGGGATGGGTCTCCTGCTGTTTGGATGTTACGAGCGGGGTCACAGATCGAGGAAGTTTTGGAGGACGCGGAGGCCGGTTTCTGCGGATTTTTCGGGGTGGAACTGGACGCCCATGACGTTTCCCTGCTCGACGGCGGCGGTGAAGGGGCCGCCGTAGTCGGTGGTGGCGGCGGTGGCGTCCGAGACGGGGGCTCGCCAGGAGTGGGTGTAGTAGACGAAGCTGCCGTTTCCGACGCCGCGAAGCAGATTCGAGTCGGGGCGGATGTTGTCGAGGGAGTTCCAGCCGACGTGCGGGGACTTAAGTTCGGCCCCGTTGTGGTGGGTGGGGAAGCGCTCGCAGAGGTCGGCGAGGTAGCAGAGGCCGTCGGTGGTTTCGGCTTCGGTAGAGCCCTGGTAGAGCCACTGGAGACCGACGCAGATGCCGAGGAAGGGGGTTCCGCGGGCGATGGACTCGCGGGTGGCTTCGGTGAGCTGGAGGTCCGTCAGGAGTTGAGTAGACCGGAAGTGGCCTACGCCGGGGAGGATGATCTTGTCGGCTTTGCGGACGGCTTCGGGGTCTTGCGTGATGAGGATGTCGGGCGCGCCGAGGTAGCGCAGGGTCTTGACGACGCTGGTGAGGTTTCCGGCTTTGTAGTCGATGATGGCGATCATAGGATTCAGTAGAGTGACTCTGCGGCGAGCATCCAGTAGCAGAAGAGGGTTAATGCGATGACTACAGCAATCGCTCGTTCAAAACGCCTGCCAAAGAAGCAGAGGACAAAGCCGAGTAGTGCAGTTCCGAGTCCCCAATCTATCCAAGGTTGGCCTTTCTCAGCTTGCTTGAAGTAGTCCGTTGCCTGAACGTGCCGGACAAAGGTTCCAGCTAGCACCATTACGGAAGTTACAACAGCGACGAGGCCGAGTCTGAACAGACTTAGGCGGATGCTCGTCACATTGCTCATATGTTGATTTACCCTCAAAGGGTTCATATGACTGAGAAATACAGGGGTCCTTCGCTTCGCTCAGGATGACGACGGTGGCTGGTTGATGGCGGTAGTAGAGAAGCGGGTCCTTCGACTTCGCTGCGCTCCGCTCAGGATGACAACAACATGGAGTGAAGAGATGTGTTGGTTAGAGGAGGCCTTTGGTGCTGGGGAGGAGTTCTCGCATGCGTTCGTCGCGGGAGGTGGCTCCTCGGAGGGCTCGGGCGAAGGCCTTAAAGCTGGCTTCTATTTTGTGGTGGTTGGAGCGGCCGTACATGACCTTGATGTGGACGTTGGCTTTGGCGCCGCGGGCGAAGCCTTCGAAGAAATCTGTAACCAGTTCGGTTTGGAGGTCGCCGACGATGGGGACGTCGACGAGGGTCTCGACGGCGTAGGCGGTGCGGCCGGCGAGGTCGACGGCGGCGACGGCGAGGGTCTCGTCCATGGGCATGACGAAGTATCCGGCGCGGAGGATGCCGCGCTTGTCGCCGAGGGCCTCCGCGAAGGCCTCGCCGAGGGCGATGCCGGTGTCTTCGACGGTGTGGTGCTGGTCGACGTCGAGATCGCCTTTGACGGTGAGCGAAAGGTCGAAGCCGCCGTGGCGGGTGAAGAGCTCGAGCATGTGATCGAAGAAGCGGATGCCGGTGGAAACGTTGTAGGCGCCCTGGCCGTCGAGGTTGAGGCGCAGGCGGATTTTTGTCTCGGTGGTGTCGCGGGTGATGGTAGCGGTGCGCGGGGCTTCGGTGGGAGGGCGATCGAGGGTGTCCTCGGTCGGTGTGGGGCGCGAGATGCCGGACGGTTCAGTCATAGCTTTAGCGCGGGCCTTCAGCCCGCCAGATAGTTCTCTTTCTGACACCTGGGGCTTTGCCCCAGGCTATGATAGAGCGCGCCTTCAGCCCGCGGTGCGAACGGTACAGCTGCGATGAATCTTCTAGGGTCTCTGCCATTGCATCTCCTTGAGGGTTTGGCGGAGGGCTTCGATGCCGCGGGTGACGTGGTCGGCGATGCCGACCGTGATGCGGACGTAGCCCTGGCAGCCGGCATCGGCGGAGCGATCTCGGAGGAGGACGCCTTTTTCGCGCATGCGGGCGACGAGCTCCTTGTGGCGGGGGCCGATCTCGAAGAGGACGAAGTTGGCGTGGCTGGGCCAGAAGCGGACGCCCATCTCGGTGAGGGCTAGCTGTACGCGGTCGCGGCCGGTGTGGACCTCGGCGATGTACCACGCTAAATAGTCGGCGTCCTCGAGGGCCGCCGGGAGCACATCCAGCGCGATGCCGTTGACGTTGTAGGGGGAGCTGACCTTGCGGACGTAGGCGAGGAGTTGCGCGTTGCCGGCGAGCATGCCGATGCGGAGGTTGGCGAGGCCGTAGGCCTTGGAGAAGGTGCGGCCGACGATGAGGTTGGGGACACGGCCGATGTCAGGGAGGGTGGTCTCGCCGTGGAAGTGGAAGTAGGCCTCGTCGACAAAGACGACCGCGTGCGGGGCGGCGGCGCAGAGGTCGAGGAGGTGAGCGCGGCTGACGATGGCGCCCGTGGGGTTATTGGGGGAGGCGACCATGATGAGTTTGGTGCGCGGGGTGATGGCGGCGAGGAAGCGATCGAAAGGGAACTCGAGCGAGGCGTCGGCCTGGACGTGGATGAGGCCGGGCGTCATCATGCCGATGCTGACGTCGTACATGAAGAAGGTGGGCGTGGAGATAAGGGCTTCGTCGCCATCTTCGAGGAAGGCGCAGCAGAGGAGGTGGATGGCTTCGTCGACGCCGTTGGTGAGGAGGACCTGGTCGGAGGCGAGGGCGAAGTGAGCAGCGACGGCGTGCTCGACGTGTTCGCGCTCGGGGTAGATGGTGAGGGCTTCGGCGGTGATGGCGCGGAGGCGCTCGACGACGCGGGGCGAGGGCGCGATGGTGTTTTCGTTGAAGTCAAGGCGAAGGGCGGAGCGGTTGGCGAGCGGGGGGTGGTACTCGGGCATGTCGAGGACGCGGCGGCGGGGCTGCGGTAGAGCGGTGGCGGGAGCGGAGGCCTGGGGTTGGCGCTCAAGCTCGATGTCGACGTTGGTTTCGTTGAGGATGCCGGGGGTGGACGTGCTCATGGAGTCTCCAGTTTGACGCGGACGCTTTGGGCGTGGCCGGCGAGGCCTTCGGCTTCAGCGAGGGCGATGGCATGCGGGCCGATGCGTTCGAGGCCGGCGCGGGTGTAGTTCTGTACGGTGATGATTTTGACGAAGTCGAGGACCGAGAGGCCACCGCGGATGCGGCCGGCGCGGCCGGTGGGGAGGACGTGGTTGGGGCCGCTGACGTAGTCGCCCATGGACTGCGGAGAGTGCGGGCCGACGAAGACCGAGCCGGCGTTTTGGACCCAGGCGAGGTCGGCGACGGAGTCGACGGAGAGGTGCTCGGGGGCGAGACGATTGGTGAGCTCGCGGGCGTCTGTAACGCTTTCGGTTACAAGGATGCAGCCCTGGGCGGCGATGGACTGTTGCGCGATTTCGTTCGTGGCGGCTTGGCGCTTCACTTCGACGGCGACGTCCTCCGCGAGGCTGGCGTTCGAGGTGATGAGGATGGCGAGGGCTTCGGGGTCGTGCTCGGCCTGGGCGACGAGGTCGGCGGCGATGCCGCGGGGCGAGTCAGTCTCGCTGGTGACGACGATCTCGGTCGGGCCGGCGGGCATGTCGATGCCGCAAACCGGGACATCAGAGCCGCAGGCGCTCGAAACGGCGAGCTTGGCGGCGGTGACGTAGAGGTTGCCGGGACCGACGATCTTGTCGACGCGGGCGATGGTGTCGGTGCCGAGGGCGAGGGCGGCGATGGCCTGGGCTCCGCCGATGCGGTAAAATTCCATGCCGTTTGGTGAGGCGAGGCTGGCGAGATGTCCGGCGGCGAGGGTTTCGCGGGCGGGCTTGGGGGAGCAGACGACGATGCGTTTGACGCCAGCGACCTGTGCGGGCGTGACGGTCATGAGGAGCGTGGAGGGAAGCGGGTAGCGACCGCCGGGGACGTAGCAGCCGACGCTTGCGAGCGGGCGGACGATCTGCCCGGTGGTGACGCCGGGGACGGGGGTGGAGGTCCACTCGTTGGGGAGCTGGCGCTGGGCGAAGTCGCGGATGTGCTGCTGGGCGAGCTGCATGGCTTCGCGGAGTTCGGGGGCGGTCTCGTCCCAGGCGGTGCGCATCTCGTCGGGCGAGACGGCGAAGGGCTGGTTGGGAGCGAGGCCGTCAAATTGCATGGCGTACTTGCGGAGGGCGGCGTCACCACTTTGGCGGATGTCGGCGAGGATGGTGCGGACGATGGGCTCGACCTTTGCAGTGTTGACGGCGCCGCGCTGCTCGATGCTCTCGATCGCGGCCGCCGCCGTCTTTGCTTCCTGCCCGTATGTTTTGAGGATCTTCATCTTATATGTGACTTTGCTGGTTACGGATTTAAAGGACGACCTTGCTGAGCGGGTATTCGACGATGCCGGTCGCTCCGGCGGCTTTGAGACGGGGGATGACGTCGCGGACTTCGCGCTCTTCGAGGATGGTGTTGACGGCGACCCACTCGGCGTCGGAGAGCTGGCTGACGGTGGGCGAGTTGAGGGCGGGGAGGACGTTGAGGACGTCGGTGAGATCGGTTTTCATCACGTTGAGCATGAGGCCGACGCGATCCTGGGCGGCGATGGCGGCGTTGAGCATCAGGCTTATGTTTTCGATCTTCTGGTGCTTCCAGGGGTCGGCGAAGGCGGCTTTGTTGGCGATGAGCTGGGTCTCGCTCGTCATGAGGGTTTCGATGATGCGGAGGCGGTTAGCGCGCAGGGAGGAGCCGGTCTCGGTGACCTCTACGATGGCGTCGGCGAGGGTGGGCGGTTTGACCTCGGTGGCGCCCCAGGAGAACTCGACCTTGACGGGGATATTTTTGGAGGCGAAGTAGCGCTTGGTGAACTCGACGAGCTCGGTGGCGATGATCTTTCCGGCGAGATCTTCCGGGCGCTGCCAGGGCGCGTCTTCGGGGACCGCGAGGACCCATCGGACGGGCGTGCGGCTTTGCTTGGAATAGGTGAGCGAGGTGACGCGCTGGACGTCCGACTCGTTTTCGAGGACCCAGTCGTTGCCGGTGAGGCCGGCGTCGAGGGCGCCGTGTTCGACGTAGCGGGCCATCTCCTGCGCGCGGACGAGCATGCAGTCGATGTCGGGGTCGTCGATGGTGGGGAAGTAGCTGCGGCCATTGGCGAAGATGCGCCAGCCAGCGCGCTCGAAGAGGGCGATGGTGGCGTCCTGGAGGCTGCCCTTGGGGATGCCGAGCTTTAACTTCTTACTCTCAGACATTACTTTGCCTCGATCTCGATGGGTTTGGTGAAGCAGCTGACCGTGCCCTCGTGGCAGACGAGGCCGTCGCCCTCGACCTCCACCTTGAAGAGCAGGGCATCGTTGTCGCAGTCGGTTGCGGCGCTGACGATGCGGAGGCGGTTGCCGCTGGTTTCGCCCTTCATCCAGAGCTTTTGGCGGGTGCGGCTCCAGAAGGTGACGAAGCCGGTCTCGAGCGACTTCCGGTAGCTGGTTTCGTTGAGGAAGCCGAGCATAAGGAGCTCGCCGGTGCGGGCGTCCTGCACCATGCCGGGCACGAGGCCGTCCATCTTGCCGAAGTCGATCTCGGGGGCCGTTGCTGCGGTGTTTGCCTCTGTTGTCATTGCTCTCTCTTGTCCTGGTGACCGTGCGACACATTGCCGCGCAGCAAAAAGGCCCGCTCGCGAGGTGCGCCGGCGGGCCTTTCCGAATCCTTTTGCGAACTTTACTTCGCCATTCCGGACATACCCGCCGACCCAGAGTGCGCATGGGGATGGTGATGATGGCCGTGATGGAGCAGGGGGAAACTCATCTCTCTAAGGTTAAGGATGTAGCTCTCTTCTTGTCAATCGGCAGGGCCGTTTTTCGTTCCGGCGTAACCCGCGGACGGCGGAAAAGCTTTGACAGTACATGGGGTTGTGGGTATGGTCAGCTTGCACTGTTTCGACCTTAGGAGAGACTCGCTATGTACGCCATGCGCAGGATGTTAACCGCCGCCCTTCTGTTCTCGGCCTTTACGGTCTCCCAGGCTCAGACGCCGGCAACTTCGTCCGGCACGCCCTCCCACACGAGCTCGCCTTCGAAGAGCACGCAGGTGACGACGGCCTCCCAGGCGAAGGCGGCGGCGCAGAAGCCGACCGACGATGCCAACAAGCTGGACATCAACACGGCGACGGTCGATCAGTTGAAGTCGCTTCCCGGAATCGGCGATGCGTACGCGGCCAAGATCGTGGGCGGGCGGCCGTATACGGCGAAGAACCAGCTGACCACAAAGGGCGTCATCCCACAGAATACGTACGACAAGATCAAGGACCAGATTATTGCGCATCGCGCGGCGGGCAAGAAGTAGCCGGGCTCAGCGCCAGTCGTCTCCCTTTCCTGGGTGCGGGGTCGGCGTGCGAAACATACCAACGACCGTTCGACCATCCCCCAAAGGTTCGTCGCCCCCTCTTTGGAAATCGGATAGAGTGGTGCATATTGATGTCTAAGGTGCGCCATTCAGGAAGGCTCGACCGGCATGCCGAGGCCCTGTCGATCTCGCGCAAGATGAGAGTTCGAGGCGGTGCTGCCCTGGCAGCGATGCCGGCGCTGCTGACGCTCTCCGGCTGCCAGGCTGTGGTCAGCAGCCCGACCGCCTCGCAGCTTCGGATCATTGCGGCATCGCCGGATGCTCCGGGCCTGGACATGTACGAGAACAACAGCATCATCGCGTACAACCTGGGCTTTGGCACCGTGACCTCGTATATTTCGACCGACCCCGGCACGTTTACGATCTCGGCGGACATTGCGGGCTCGAAGACGGCGCTGGCCACGGCAAAGGGCACGTTTGCGGCCTCGCACCAGTACACGGTTCTGCTTGGAAACGCCGCCGCCAATCTTCAGGAGCTCATCTTGACGGATCAGGCGCAGGCTGCGCCGAGCGGGCAGATCTCGCTGCGCTTTATCGATCAGGCGACGCGGATCGGCGCGATCGATATCTACCTCGTTCCGCCGGGGCAGAAGTTCACGGCGGTGACGCCCCTGATCACCAACGTCGCGTTTCCGATGTACACCCGCTACCTGAACGTTCCGACCGGGACGTACACGCTGGTGATTGTGCCGACGGGAACGGTTCCGACGGGCACCACGGTCGCGACGTATACGGGCGCGCAGGTCACCTATGCGGGTGGCTCCGTGACGACGGTGGTGCTGATCGATCAGCAGCTGGTGACCACGCCAGGGCTGCAGGTGATTACAGCACCGGACTACGTCTCTCCTGCCTGAGATCCAGGCTCGTGCCCCCTCGATCGCATCTCCTGATGGACGTATCTCCGTCCTTCGCGCGGACACTCTGTTCCGCAAAAAGTCGCGGATTTCCTGAGAAATATACTTCGTTTCGCCAGCGCAACACCTCGCGATATGGTGTGTCTACTTCCTCCGTAAGCAGTTGCAGCACGACGTAAGCAACCGCTGGAAGTCGCAGGAGACGTTATGACACTGAAGAACCTTGCTCTCGCCTCTGCTCTCGCCTTTGCTCCCACTTTCGTTCTGGCACAGACGCCGACAACTCCCAACACCAAGCCGACGATCAACCAGCGCAAGGCCGACCAGCAGGGCCGCATTGCGCAGGGTGTGAAGAGCGGGCAGCTGACCGCCGGCGAGACCGGGCGTCTCGAGCACCAGGAGACGGGCATCAACCGCGAGGAGCGCGGGATGCGCACGCAGAATAACGGGCACCTCTCCAAGCAGGATCGGTCCACTCTGCGCAGTCAGCAGAACCAGGAATCGCGTCGCATCTACCGCGATAAGCACAACAGCCGGGTACGCTAAGCCGGATGTGCTGAACCACCTCTGTCGCGACGCTCCCAGGCGCGATGGAGCTCTGAACCACTGCCTAGCGATGGTTCTCTTAGGCAGATCAGGCCGCCGGAGTCTCCGGCGGCCTGATCTGTGCGTGGTACGGTTACAGATGTAGAAGTATGCGATCTAGTAGCGGTATTGCTCTGCCTTGTACGGACCTTCGGGTTTAACGCCCAGGTACTCAGCTTGCTTGGGCGAGAGCGTTGTGAGCTTGACGCCGATCTTTTCGAGGTGGAGCCGAGCGACCTCCTCGTCGAGACGCTTCGGAAGGACGTAGACGCCGATCTTGTAGGTGTCGCGATTGGCCCAGAGATCGAGAGCGGCGAGCGTCTGGTTGGAGAAGCTGTTGGACATCACGAAGCTGGGGTGACCGGTGGCGCAGCCGAGGTTGACGAGGCGGCCTTCGGCGAGGATGAAGATGCTGTTGCCGGTGGTCGAGAAGGTATACTTGTCGACCTGCGGCTTGATGTTGAGGCGCGTTGCGGTCGGGTCGGCGTTGAGGGCGTCCATCTGGATCTCGTTATCGAAGTGCCCGATGTTGCAGACGATGGCCTGGTCCTTCATCTGCTGCATGTGCTCAAGCGTGATGATGTCGAGGTTGCCGGTGCAGGTAACGTAGATGTCGCCGCGGCCGAGCGTCTCTTCGAGGGTAGTGACCTCGTAGCCTTCCATGGCGGCCTGGAGCGCGTTGATGGGATCGATCTCGGTGACGACGACGCGCGCGCCGAGGCCGCGCAGCGAGGCAGCCGAGCCCTTGCCCACGTCGCCGTAGCCGCAGATGACGGCGGTCTTGCCCGCGATCATGACGTCGGTTGCGCGCTTGATACCGTCGACGAGCGACTCGCGGCAGCCGTAGAGGTTGTCGAACTTGGATTTGGTGACGGAGTCGTTGACGTTGATGGCGGGGACGAGAAGCTTGCCCTGCTCCATCATTTTGTAGAGCCGGTGGACGCCGGTGGTGGTCTCCTCGGCGACGCCGCGCCATCCCCGCGCGAGCTCCGTGAAGCGCTTCGGATTTTCGGCGTTGATCTTCTTGAGAAGGTTCTTGATGACGCCCTCCTCCTGGTTGCTGGCTGGGGTGTTGACCCAGCCGTCGCCGTTCTCGAGTTCGACGCCCTTGTGGATCAGCAGCGTGACATCGCCGCCGTCGTCGATGACGATCTGCGGGCCGAGGCCGTCCTTGTGGGAGAGCGCCTGCTCGGTGCACCACCAGTACTCTTCGAGCGACTCGCCTTTCCAGGCGAAGACGGGGATGCCGGCGGCGGCGATGGCGGCGGCGGCATGATCCTGTGTCGAGAAGATGTTGCAGCTGGCCCAGCGGACATCGGCGCCGAGCGCGGCGAGCGTCTCGATCAGGACGGCGGTCTGGATGGTCATGTGCAGCGATCCGGTGACGCGGACGCCGGCGAGCGGCTTGCTCGCGGCGTACTTGTTGCGGATGGACATGAGGCCGGGCATCTCCTGCTCAGCGATGTCGATCTCCTTGCGACCGAAGTCGGCGAGGCCGATGTCGGCGACCTTGTACTCGGTTGCTGCTGCTTGGGTGGTGAGCTGATCGATCGCTGCGGTCGCCATGTTCGGAAAAGCCTCGTGTTTCCTCAGATTTGGACTCGTTCAGAATATCATTTGGATGCTCGACGCCGGCCTGGAAACCGTCGAACAGAGGCGTTCGCGTTATCGTGCCACCAGATTCGGGTCTGGCTGATCTTCCCGTTTCAAACGGAGAGCAGCGGTCAGGCAGGCGGCTGCGATGGCGAACCCGCCGATGAGCAGCAGACCAGATGTGAATCCGTTTGTTCTGTCGCGGAGTTTGCCGGTGACGAATGGCCCCACAAAGCCTCCTATGCCGCCGACGACCTGGATCATGGCGACGCCGCCGGCTGCGGCCGCTCCCGCGAGGCCGCGGGTGACGATGGTCCAGAACGGTCCCATCATGCTCCAAACACCCATGGCCGCGAGTGTCAACGCGCCGAGAGCGGCAGGGACGCTGTGTGCCATTGCGGCCAGGCCGAAGCTTGTCCCGCTCAGCAGCAGGCAACCGGCGATATGCCAGCGCCGCTCGCCGGTGCGATCGCTTGACCAGCCGACGATCACGGTGAAGATGGCGGCGGCGAGATAGGGGATGGTGGCGTATCGTGCGATCAGGCTGCTGCCGTGTGCCATCGCCGCGCCGTTGCCGTGGAGAAAGCTGTCGAGGATCAACGGCATCCAGAGATTGATGATGTAAACGGCGACCTGGCTGACGAAGTAGACGGCGGCGAGCATCCAGACCAGCGGCAGACGCAGCCCATCGAGCAGGTTGTGGCGCTCGGACGCGCCATTTCTGCGGCGATCCTCGTCCAGTTCGCGGTCGAGCCATTGCTTCTCCGGCTCGGAGATCCAGGGTGCGTCGTCCGGGTTATCCCGCAGCAGAAACAGAACACTGACACCCATGATCGCGGCTGGGACGCCCTCGAGCAGAAACAGCCACTGCCAGCCATGGAGGCCGGCGACGCCGTCGAGCTTGAGCAGGAGGCTCGAGAGCGGAGCTCCGACGACGCCGGCGATCGAAGTCGCGGTCATGAACTTGGCGACGGCCCGCGCCCGCTCGCGCGAGGGAAACCAGTAGGTCAGGTAGAGGATCATGCCGGGGAAGAAGCCGGCCTCGCTGACGCCCAGAAGAAAGCGCAGCGAGTAGAAGGTCCAAGGTCCGCGCACCAGCATCATCAGAGCGGCGAGAATGCCCCAGGTGATCATGATGCGCGCGATCCAGACGCGGGCGCCCACCTTGGCCAGAAGGAGGTTGCTGGGGAGGTCGAAGAGCGCGGAGCCGAGAAAGAAGATGCCCGCGCCGGTGCCGTATACGGTGTCGCTGAGGTGGAGGTCCCGCTTCATATCGAGCGCCGCGAAGCCAACGTTGACGCGGTCGATGTAGGCCAGGATGTAGAGCAGAAACATGTACGGGATCAGGCGCCAGCTGATCTTGCGGTAGAGGGCGCGGGCGTCGACCTGAGCCGTGACGTTTGAGGGTTGTGGCTCCGTGGCAGCGCGGTGGCTCATGCGATGTGTCTCAAGGAAGCGGTCAGCGGCACCGCTGCACGCTACGCAGTCACCAGCGTGCCGAGCGGCTCGCCCGCGACGACGCGCCGGATGTTGCCCTCTTCGCGCATGCTGAAGACCATCATCGGCATGCGGTTGTCGCGGCAGAGCGAGACGGCGGTGGTGTCCATCACGCGCAGGTTGCGGCGCAGGATCTCGTCGTAGCTGATGGTCTCGAAGCGCGTTGCAGTCGCGTCGACCTTGGGGTCGGCCGTGTAGATGCCGTCGACAGACGTGGCCTTGAGAAGGATGTCCGCCTTGACCTCCATGGCGCGCAGGCTAGCTGCGGTATCGGTGGAGAAGTAGGGGTTTCCGGTTCCTGCGGCGAAGATCACGACGCGCTGCTTTTCGAGGTGGCGCATGGCGCGCCGGCGGATGTAGGGCTCTGCGACCTCGTGCATCTCGATGGCCGACATGACGCGGCAGAAGAGACCGCGCTTTTCGATCGCGTCCTGAAGCGCAATCGAGTTGATCACGGTCGAGAGCATGCCCATGTGATCGGCGGCGACGCGGTCCATGTCGATGGCCTGCTGGGCCACGCCGCGAAAGAAGTTTCCGCCGCCGACGACGATGGCGATCTCGCAGCCGAGCGCGTGTACGTCTGCAATCTCGGCGGCTACCCTGTGAATAAAAACAGCATCGATGCCGAATCCTCGGCCCGCAGCCAGAGCTTCGCCTGAGATCTTGAGGAGGACGCGTTTGTACATGTCAGGTCCAAGTATCGCATGCAGGTTTGGCGGCTTTCCTGGCGCGACGGCGTGTATGGGAGGCTTAAAGGGAACCGGATTGGGGCGCGAGGCTTACGATAAGCTGTCTGCGCGAGGTCTTCTTCCCATGCAAAGCCGTATCGTCGGATCTACCATGCCCGTTCTGGAAATACTGCTGAACCCGGGCGAGAGCGTTATCTCGGAGGCGGGCGAGCTTTCCTGGATGAGCCAAACGATTCAGATGAACACCCATACGCAGATGGGCGGAGGTGGCGGCTTCTTTGGCGCGATCAAGCGTGTCGCGGGCGGCGGAACGCTGTTTATGACCGAGTACACGGCCTTTGGAGCTCCGGGCGAGATCGCCTTTGCGACCAAGGTGCCGGGCCACATTGTGCCGGTGCAGGTGGGCGGAGGACACGAGTACTTTTCGCACCGGCACGGCTTTCTGTGTGCCACGCCGGAGGTGCAACTCGGCGTCGGCTTCCAGCAGTCGCTGGGCGCGGGCATCTTTGGCGGCGACGGATTTCTGCTGCAGCGCGTGGGTGGGCAGGGGACCGCATGGCTCGAGCTCTCGGGAGAGCTCATCATCAAAGATCTCGCTCCCGGCGAGACCCTCCGTGTGCATCCCGGCCACGTTGGAGCGTTTACGACGAGCGTTAATTTTCAGATCACGCGCGTCCCCGGCATTAAGAACCTGATCTTCGGCGGCGACGGCATCTTCCTGGCCGCGCTCACCGGCCCGGGACGAGTCTGGTTACAAACTCTGCCGATCTCGAAGCTTGCTCACGCTTTGCAGGAGTATCTGCCATCGCAGCGTGTGGAGCGCGCCGAGGGTGGTGTTGTGGGCGGTGTGGTCGGCTCGATCCTGCGCGGCATGTGAGTTCACGGACGCCTCTACCGTGTGTGATCGATGGTTGGCAACTCCGCGCCGACCTCCAGGCCGAAGCGCGACATCTCGCGCTTCTGCAGGTTGTAATCGATGAAGAAGCCGATGCCGATCGCGAACGGAATGAGGCCGGCAGCCGCGACCACCAGGACATCGCGCTCCCTCAGAATGAGGGTAAGCAGCACTCCGAATGTAATCACCCCGAGGCCGGACGAGACCAAGACAATGCCTGTTCTGCGGGCATTTCCAAGGCTGCGCAAGGGATCCTTCGGCGGTCGCAGGTCTTCTCCTTGCTTTGCGCCTAAAAGTTGTTCGATCTCTGCGAGGGGCACGCCCCGGCCCAACATCGTCATCCGTTGTTCCGCCCTGATTCGTTGGGTCTGCGCTTTACTCCACGCTCCGCTTACAATCGCGGCGATCGCCACAGCGAACGCGCCAAGCGGCACAAGAAAGGGCCCAAGCACTGCTATCGTTCTATAGTCCATATAGTTTTCTCCCATCAGATATGTTCTTTCTGTGCGCATAGGACCTCTCTTTTTCAGAGAAGTTTCAGCGGGCGATGTGAAACCTTAAGGGGGTTTGGCAGTCTTATCCTGCTTGCAAGCAAATGACAGCTTCGAGCAGATAGTACGGGACCATCAGGCGATGGTCTTTCGTACTCTTCTGCGCCTTACGGGCAGCCGGGAGCACATCGAGGATCTTGCGCAGGATGTCTTTCTGCGGCTTTATCGCGCACTGCCGGGATTTCGCGAACAGGCGCTGCTTTCCACCTACCTATATCGAATTACGGTCAACGTAGCGCAGGATGAGTGGAAGCGCCGCCGCCGGGAGGACCGGCCGCTGGTCTCCATCTCGGACGAGACCTCCGCGTGGGAAGACCGCCTCCCGCATCCGGATCGCAACGCGGAAGAGCGGATCGCGGAGGCGGAGTTTCAGCGCGCCGTTGACGAACATCTCGGACGGCTGAGCCAAGCGGAGCGTACGGTGCTCGTCCTCTATCATCAAGAGGAGCTGACCTACGAGCACATAGCGCTGGCGCTCGGGATGCCGATTGGGACGGTGCGGACGCATCTCCATCGTGGCCGACGACGGCTGCGCGACGCACTCAAGATGCAGGGAGCAGAGAAAGGAGCGCATCGTGCGAAGGATCACCTTGAATCAAGGTAACGGTGTCGACGAGACCGACTTCGAGCGCAGGCTGGACCGCGCGCTCGCGCACGCACCCGTGCCGGTAATCTCCCCGGAGTTCGCCGTGCGCGTGGCTGCCATGGTACCGGCGCGCCAGCTTCCGCGTGCGCAGCGCTTCGCCTATGCGCACGCGACCATGATCTTCTGCGGCGTCGCGATGATGGTGGCGTTGCTCCTGCTTGCGCCGCACGCGGCTGTAGGATCGCGCTTTGCCATAGCCGTGGAGTGGATCGTGTGCGTTCAGCTGTCGGTGCTCGCGGTGTCCGCCACGCTCGCGCGCGAGTTTTGGCCGTTACGCTGATAGGTACTCGACCTTGACCTTCTTGTCGCCACCTTTTGTGAAGTGAACCAGCGCAACGCCGTTGTGGACGTCCTTGACCTTGCCCGGGCCGAAGCGCTGGTGCACGACACGTGTTCCGGCCGCCATCTCGGGCTCAGGCTGCACCTGCGGAAGCGTTTCGGGCGCGGTAGTCACGATGGTTCCGTGCATGGTCTTAATGCGCGCCAACTTCACATCGCCATGAGGCTGATATGCACGGTGGACCTCGGCGCCAGCAGCCAGCGTGAGTTCCGGATGCTGCACCTTGATCTTGGCCGAGTCCTGTGCAGCCGTCTCAACGGCATGCTGCTCTCAGTTGTCGCAGCGTCCGCACGGCTCGCCCTCCGCATCGCCGAAGTATGCACGGATGATCTGGACGCGGCATTGGACCGTCTCCGCGTAATGCATCATCTCCGAGAGCCGGTCCTTATCATGTTGGCCGCGATCCCGATAAACCTTGAGCAGATCTTCGAGGGTCTCGTCACCTGGCGGCTCGGCATGTTGCAACACGTAGCGTGTGCGACCGCGACGAAGGATGCCGGCCTCCCGCAGCAGATGAAGGATCACCTGCGTTCGCCGGCAGGAGACGCCCGCCTGCTCGGCGATCTCGTCTATCGTGACTGGCGGAGTTTTCGAGCCACTGTCCGGTGGAGGCGCCTCGGCGGCGCTGGCCTGCCCTTCGCCTGAGGGTGTCTCGCCTGCGGCGTCCGCAGCGAGATTCTGCGGGGCAGGGACTGCTTCTACTGCATTCCGTCCAGCCTCCGACGATGCGAGTACGCGGCCGGAGAGCGCGCCCAGAACGGAGCGCAGATCTTCCACTCGGGGATATCGTCCGGCCAGAAAGAAGCTCTGGATGCGCTTGTCTTCGAGACGATAGAGCAGCACGGCGCGGCTCGGAAGACCATCGCGTCCCGCGCGTCCGGCCTCCTGGTAGTAGGTCTCAAGAGAGTCTGGAAACTCGAAGTGGTACACGAAGCGGATGTCCGGCTTGTCGATGCCGAGGCCGAAGGCTTTGGTGGCGATCATCACCTTGTGGTCGCCGCGCATGAAGGCTCCTGCACCTCGGTTCGTTCTCGCGCCCTCATCCTGCCGTGGTAGCGCCCGACGGAGGTGCCGTGCTCCTTCAACCAGTCGTGAAGCTCGTTCGCACTGCGGATGCTGGCCGTATAGATGATGCCCGTGCCCTCTTCCTTGTCGAGCAGGGAGGCGATGCGCGCGAACTTGGCATCGGTGTTGACCGTGCATAGACGCTGAAGTGGAGGTTGTCGCGTTCGGTTCCGGCGTTCACCACCTTGGCGTTCTTGGCGTGGAGACTGTCGAGGATCTCATCGGCGACCTGCTCGGTTGCGGTTGCCGTGAGCGCCAGCACCGGCGGGTTGCCGAGCGCTTTGCGGGCATATCCGACGTTGAGATACGCAGGCCGGAAGTCATGCCCCCATTGCGAGATGCAGTGCGCTTCATCGACAACCAGAAGCGAGATGCCGCCGGCGTCGTTCAGCATCTTGAGGAACTCCGGATTCTCCAGCTTTTCAGGCGTCACATGGATGAGCTGCGCGATGCCCTCGTCGATCGCCTCGTCGGCCTCTCGCACCTGGCTCTGGCTCAGCGTCGAGTCGATCTTCTCGACGGCGATCTCCGCCTCTTGCGCCTTTTCCTGCTGGTCCTGCATGAGCGCGATCAGGGGACTGATGACGACGACCGGCTTTGGGAGGAACAGTGCCGGCAGCTGATAGGTGAGGCTTTTGCCTGCGCCGGTCGGCATCAACCCCAGCACACTGCGCCCGCGAAAGACCTCCTCCAGAACCTCCTTCTGCCCGCAACGGAAGCGCTTGATGCCAAACCTCTGCTGCGCCTCACGGAGGATCGCGGGCCACTGGGGCGTAGGTGCATCCGCGGAGGTTTGCGAGGTGGAGCTCTTCTTTCGTTTGAGGGCGGGCTTGGCACTCGTTGCGCCACTATTCGCTTGCGACGGCGACCTATGTTTACGCGATGGACGTCTCTTCTGTGCCTCTGAAGTCATGCTCCCCCTGCTTCCTCAGCCGCTTTGGATGCAGCGGATCTGCGAAGCATTTGCCCCGATGTCTCGTGCATGGAGGGGAAGGCGCACGAAACTCTGGCGCTGTTTTCACCGGATCAAGCACCGTGGATTCCATTGCACGGCAGCGCGTTGGCACGTACACTCCGCAGCATGGTCCGTCGAAGCTTTCTGCGCCTTGTAGCGCTCGGTTCCGCTGCTATCGCCCTTTCTGCAATGCCAGTGCGTGCTCACGCGCAGGACTGGGCAAAGGTCGCGCTCGACAAGTCTCCGCGCCATCGTGAGTATGTGTCCATCAAGGCCGGCGGCCGCACTGTGAACACCTTTGTCGTCTATCCGGAGAGCAGCCGCAAGGCGCCGGTCGTCGTCATGATTCACGAGATATTCGGTCTCTCGGACTGGGCCAAGAGCATGGCCGACGAGATCGCCGCGCAGGGCTACATTGTCCTCGCTCCCGATCTGCTCTCCGGCACGGGGCCCGGCATTGACGGAAAGCCGGCGGGGGGCGGCACTGACAGCTACACCGGCATGGACGCGATCACCAAGGCCGTCTCGGGTCTGCCGCCGGAACAGGTGCTCTCGGACCTAGACGCCGTCGCTGACTATGGTCTGAAGCTGCCTGCGGCCAGCGGCAAACTGGCGGTGGCGGGCTTCTGCTGGGGAGGCGGAAAGAGCTTCGCCTTCGCCACGCATCGCCGCGATCTGGGCGGAGCATTTGTCTTCTACGGGCCTCCACCGGAGGCGGCCGCAATGGCCGGCATTACGGCTCCGGTCTATGGTTTTTACGCGGGCAACGATGCGCGCATCGACGCGACGATTCCTGCCACGGTGGACGCGATGAAGGCCGCCGGCAAGCGCTACGATCCGGTGACCTACGACGGCGCTGGCCACGGATTTATGCGCGCGGGTGAAGCTCCCGATGCGACACCGGCCAATAAGAAGGCGCGTGACGACGGCTTCAAGCGGCTCACGGCGCTGCTCCAATCGCTGCAGTAGCGGCGACCGCGGACCGCGCAGGACTGTGGTGCGTTCCTGCTCTGCGCACGCCTGGATGACTTTACGACAACAACGATCCACCTGAGGCACACACCCTGTGATCCAGCGATTCGCCTTCACCGTCCTCCTCTTCACTGTCGCGTGGTGCCAGGCCCTGGCTCAGGACCCCGTGCGTCACGAGTTCGTGATCCACGACTTCAAGACGGAGTCGGGCGTCGTGCTGCCCACAGCGCGCGTGGTGTACGGAACCTACGGTCATCTCAATGCGGCTCACGACAACGTCGTTCTGCTGCCGTCGCACTACATGGCGAAGTTCCGCGGCTACGAGTGGCTCATCGCCGATCCGAAGCACCCGGATCGCGCGCTCGATCCGAACAAGCTGTTCCTTGTCTCGACAGAGCTCTTCGGCAATGGAAGCTCCTCCTCGCCAAGCAACACACCGGAGCCGTTTCACGGGCCGCGCTTCCCGGTCACCACGATCCGCGACAACGTCGATGCGGTGCATCGTTTGCTGATCGAGGAGCTGCACATCACGCATCTGCGCGCGATCGTGGGCTTCTCGATGGGCGCGGAGCAGGCATTCCAGTGGGCGGTCTCGTATCCCGACTTCGCGGATCGCATCGTCGCGACCTCCGGCACGGCCAAGTGCTATGGACACGGGGTGGTTCGGCTTGAAGGCCAGATCTCCGCAATCACCGCCGACAGCACGTTCAACAACGGCGACTACACCGCGGAGCCGGCGAAGGGACTATCAGCGTTCGGCATGGTGTGGGCCGGCTGGCTCTACTCGCAGGAGTGGTGGCGCAAGGAGCTGTGGCGCACCGAGGAGAAGCCCGGCGTAACGCTCGCGCAGGTGATCGATCACTTCCGCAACGGCTTCATCCCCGGTGGCGATGCGAACGACATCATCCTGCAGGCACGCACATGGGAGAGGCATGATGTGGGCACGACGCCAGGGTTCAACGGCGACGTAGAAAAGGCGCTGCGCTCGATCAAGGCGCCGTTCCTGTACATGCCCTCGGCCACCGACCTGTACTTTCCGGTGGAGGATGCTCGCTACGAGGCAGCCTTTATGCCGCACGTCACGCTGCTGCCGATCCCGTCGCTCTGGGGGCATCCCGCCGGTGCGGGAGCGAGCCCGGCCGATCTCAAGTTCCTGAACGAGAACATCGCTCGCTTTCTCGCGGGACAGGCGATGGAGGGCGAGGCGGTCGGTTCGCCGCACGGTGCGTCCGCCGCGCAGTAGTTATTCGGCGAGCTCGGCGGCCTCTTCTTCCGTCTCGACCACCTCGCCAACATCCTCCACGTCTGCCGCCAGGTCGATCCCGTACCTCGCCGCGAGATCGGGCGCATATCGCGCGATGTCGTTGCGCAGGCGAATGAGCGATAGGTCCTTGGCCTTCGACTCGAGCATCACGTCCACATCCACGTCCACGATCGACCGCAGAAACTGAATCGACTCAAATGGATTGTTGTAGTCCGCGTGCCCCGTCCACACCGGCGGCTGCAGCACCATCTCGATCTTTCCCGTCTTGCGGTTCTTTCGTTTGATCTCGCGCATCTCGGTGCGCGCGCAGGAGAAGTGCATCTTTGGCCGAACGCCCGCGGGCCACGTCGCGATGAACCTCCGCAGCGTCTCGCCCATCGCCAGACCTTCGGGGTTGAAGCACCAGTGGTGCTGATAATCCCAGACACACTTCACGCCCGTAGCCTCATGCACCTTCAGTACGTCCGCCGCCGAGTAGCGAATGTCGTCATTCTCGAGCACCAGCCGGCGGCGCACCGGCTCAGCCAGCCGCGGCCATGTTGCGACCCATCGCCGCCATCCACTCTCGCGGTCGCCGTACGCTCCGCCAACGTGGACCACCAGAATCGCCTCCGGCCCGCATTCCATCCGGTCCAGCATCTCGGCCTGGCTCTCGAGATCCCACATGCTCTTACGCGTCAGATCCTCGTTTTCGCTGTTGAGCACGATGAACTGCGAGGGGTGAAAGCTGAGGCGCAGATCCTGTTCGCGCGCCAGCCTGCCGATGTGCTCGAGATCGGCCGCGCTCTCGCGCACCATGTTGTGAAACTGCGGCATCGTGGGATGCGTCGCGTAGGGCGCGAGATCGCTCGACATACGGTACATGTGGATGCCGTGCTTGCGCAGGTACGCGAAGATCTCGCACAGGTAGCCGAGCGAGATGCGCAGGTGCGGCGTTTGCTGCCAGCGGCGCGTGTCGTTCGACTTCAGCCCCGGTTGGCCCATCACCTTGACCGCAAAGCCGAGCCGCATAGCACTGGCAGGGAACCGCAGCGGCGGTGCCCCTTCGAGAGCGGCGCACTGCGACATCGGCGTGGCGTTCATGCGTTCGAGCTCCGCCTCGGCCAGCATCTTCTTGGTCGGCGCGGCAGCCTTCTTCTTCGCAGACTTCTTCTTGCCCGACTTCTTGCCGCCAGCGGCGAGCCCGCCCTTGCCGCGCGTTGCGGCGCTTCCCGCAGGCTCCCGGAGGGAGGAGGTCTCGCTTCGTTGAGGTCCCCCCGGTCCACGGCGCTTCAGCTCTGCCTGTTCTGTGTTGTCCTCGTTCATTGTCGGGCGTCCCTCCTCCGGTCAGATGCGCGCGCCCCCCGCGGCATCAGCTTGCCGCGCCAGCGCAGGCTCGCCTTGTTTCGTGCTTGTAGGACGTTCGCGCCACCACGCAGCAGCTCCTCGGCACAGAGCACCGCGCGCTCCAACATCTCACCTTCGAGATGCCGCTCCGCCGGACGCTCGAGGTGTCCGTACCAGCAGTCTCCACAGGCCCAGTCGAGGCAGACGCGCTTGAAGCAGTGGTCGAGCCGCAGCCGCCAACGCCCGGCCTGCGCTCGATCTGGAAGATCGATCTCCGTGAGCCGCTTGAACCGAGCGCGGAGATCCGCTTGCGTTGCACCAAGAGTATGACTCAAGCTTCGGCCACCTGCATCTCCGGTCCGAAGCCGACCTCCTCCGCCCAGCGGTTCCAGACCGGGATCGGCAGAGCTCCACCGCTCGCCTGGTTGTGCCCGAGCCCATAGCTCATGTCCGCCTCGTCTGGCCGGTGACGGCGCAGGAAGTCCAGCAGGTTGACACCGGCCGGAGCGCGTCCGCTGAAGTGCACCCAGCCGGGTTTGTAACCAACATTGACGCCAAAGACGACGCTCTTTGGAAAACGCGATCGCCACTGCATGGCGACCAGCGGGTGAACCTGGCACGGCGTGTCGATGCGAACCGCGACTAGATCGGCCCCGAGCTCCTCGCGCACCTTGGTGCTGAAGCGCGGCGGAAGCTTGCGGGCAAGCGCCAGGGCAGCGCCTACTTCGGCCTTGGCAGCGAGCAGCTCCTGCGTCTCCTCAAATTCGCCGCTGAGCAGCTGCTTCGGCCCGCCGGCTTTCATTAACAAACGCAATGCGGCTTCCGCGTTGCCTGTAGCCGTGCGGCGTGGCGCATTCAGCAACGAGGTCGCGTCGCGCAGAGCTCCGCCGCCAAAGCGCTTCTTTGCCCGCGCGAGCTCCGGAAAGGGAGCCTTGTCGCCGAGATCGCTCAGCAGCGAGATGCCGGCGAGCCACAGCCACGGCTCTGCCTGCTCCTCCCCCACAAGCGCCCGCGCACACCACCACGCCATCAGCCCCGTCGTCGCAACGTCCTTGCCGTCGCCACCTTGCGCGCCGGTTCCGTACGCTGTTAGCAGAAGCGCGTTCTCCGGCTCTCCGATGGGGCAGTGGTGGTCCAGCAGCAGCGTTGGTACGCCCGGCAGAAGCTCGCCGTCGCGACTTCCAAGATCTGCCACGATCAGCGCCTCGGGTTTGTGGGAGCGCGCCCGCTCCAGCAGATCCACGCCCCACGCCGACTCACCCTTGCGCCGCGCCTCCGCCGTCACCTCGCCGAAGCCGGCCGCGCGCAGCATCCGCACCAGCAGAGCTCCTGCGGGCAGGCCATCGGCATCGCTGTCACAGACGATATGCACCCTGGTCGATCGCCCATTTGGAAGCGCGGCAATCCAGGAGACGAACTCCGATCCAATCTGCTGCGCAAAGTCCATAGCGTTGGGATGCGACTCCGAACGTGCATGCATGGAGGTTGTCAGCAACAACGATGAGGTCAAAAACAAAGAGCCCCGGCTTTCGCCGGGGCTCTTTATGGACGGAGGCGACCAATCTAGGCCTGTGCCTCGTTCTCCTCAGCTGCTGCCTTGGTGGTGGCAACGGTCCAGTTCGGGTCGCCGACCTTGAAGCGGGCGAAGCGCCGGACGGAGATGTTCTCCCCCAGTTTGCCGACCCGGCCTGCGATCAGCTGCGCGATCGTCTGCGTCTGCTCCTTGATGAAGGGCTGGTCCAGCAGGCAGACCTCTTCGTAGAACTTGCTCATCTTGCCCTCGACGATCTTCTCGACGACGGGCGCGGGCTTGCCGGTGGCCGCCGCCTGCGAGCGGTAGATGTCCTTTTCGCGGGCGAGATCGGCCTCGGTCACGTCCTCCTTGCGGACGTAGCGCGGGTCCGTTGCGGCAATGTGCATCGAGATGTCGCGCAGCAGCGACTGGAAGTCCTCCGTGCGTGCGACGAAGTCCGACTCGCAGTTCAGCTCCAGAAGGACGCCGATCTTTCCGCCGGCATGGATGTAGGTGCCGACAGCACCCTCGTTGGTCGAGCGTGTAGCCTTTTTGGCCGCCGAGGCCATGCCGCGCTTGCGCAGGACCACAAATGCCTCTTCCATGTCGCCCTTGGTCTCCTGCAACGCCTTGAGGCAGTCGCCCATGGGCGCGCCGGACTTTTCGCGCAGTTCCTTCACCAGCTTGGCATCAATCTTGGTCGTTTCCGTGGCAGAACTCATGTGGTCAGTATCCTTCCCGTGTGCTGTTTCTATGTGAATCGCCTGCTTACGCAAAACAAGCGTGGCACCCTTTTGCTTTCGCCGGGGCTGCCACGCTCTCAGTGAATCTGCAGAGTGTTCGTGGCCGTCTTAGGCGCCCGTCTCGGCGGCGATCGGCTCGGGCTCATCGGCTGCGGCTGCGGCCGGCGCTTTGCGGATGTTGCCGCCAAGCACGGCCTCGAGGTCGACGTTCTCGTCGTCCTCAGCCGAAGCCTCCGCGGTGCCGGCAGACTCATGAACCTCGGGAAGGGCAACGTCGCCCTCTTCGCCGACGTGCTCCGGAGCGGTCTCCGTCTGCTGGACGTCCGCGTACTCTTGCGCAAACGCCTTGTCGGAGACCATCTGCACGCCCTCGGCCGCCGAGTCGGCGATCTTGGTGGTGAACAGACGGATCGCACGAAGCGCGTCGTCGTTGCCGGGGATCACGTAATCGACGACGGTCGGATCGCAGTTGGTGTCGACCACCGCGACGACCGGGATGCCGAGTTTGCGAGCCTCCGCGACCGCGATCGCCTCATTGTTCGAATCAATGACGAAGATCGCGTCCGGAAGGCGCTTCATGCTCTTGATGCCCGAAAGATTGGTGCTCAGGCCCTTGCGCTCGCGCTCGAGCTTGATGACTTCCTTTTTTGTCAGCAGCTCGTAGCGCCCGTCGGTCGACATATCGTCGAGCTCCTGGAGGCGCTTGACCGACTTCTGCACCGTGACCCAGTTGGTGAGCAGGCCACCCAGCCAGCGGCTGTTGATGTAAGGCATTCCCGCGCGGTTGGCCTCTTCGGCAACGGCGTCCTGCGCCTGCCGCTTGGTGCCGACAAACAGGATCAGCTTGCCGCTTGAGGTGAGGTCGGTGACGAACTTCGACGCGTCCTTGAACATCTTCAGCGTCTTCTGGAGATCGATAATGTAAATGCCGTTACGCTCGCCAAAGATATACTCCTTCATCTTCGGGTTCCAGCGTTTGGTCTGATGCCCGAAGTGAACACCCGCCTCGAGCAGCTCCTTCATCGTGATATTTGCCAAGTAGACTCCTGTTTTTTAAAGGCGGCCGGGTGCGTTCACCGGTGCCCGGATTGATCCCTGCCGGTGGTCCGGTTCGGGAGATTTGACTCCTGGCCGCAGGTGTGAGCCCGCGGGTGGTGCGATGAAATCAAAGGCAAGAACAGCAACAGCCAAAAGACATTGCTGAGAAGCTGTTCTATCGCTTCGAGAACTGGAAGCGTGCGCGAGCGCCCTTCTGCCCGTACTTCTTGCGCTCCTTGCCGCGCGAGTCGCGCGTCACGAGACCCTCGGCCTTGAGCGCCTTGCGCAGCTCCGGGTTGAACTCCATCAGGGCGCGAGCGATGCCCAGCTTGACCGCGTCTGCCTGGCCCATGACACCGCCGCCCTTGACGGTCGTGATCACGTCAAAGGTCTCGCCAATATCCTGGATGCCGAGCGACCGCTTTGCCGCGGCTCGCTGCTGGGCCGTGACGAAGTACACGTCCACGTCCTTCTTGTTCACGCTGAAGTTGCCGCTGCCAGGGCGCAGAAACACACGCGCGATGCTCGACTTGCGACGTCCGGTGCCGTAGTACTGAATCAGATCCGCCATGCTGCTCCTTGAAAACTCAAACTCTGGTGAAATGCCCTACCCGACCAGTTCCATTGGCTGCGGCTGCTGCGCGATGTGGGGGTGATCGCCGCCCTTGTAGACCTTGAGCTTGGTGCCCATCTGGCGGCCGAGCTTGGACTTCGGAAGCATGCCCTTGACAGCCTCTTCGACGATCTTCTCGGGGCGGCGCGCCAGCAGCTTCACGAACGACTCCTCGCGCAGGCCGCCGGGAAAGCCCGTGTAGCGCCGGTACATCTTCTGCTCCGCCTTGAGGCCGGTCAGGACGATCTTCTCGGCGTTCACGATCACGACATGGTCCCCCATATCGATGTACGGCGTGTAGAGCGGATTCAGTTTGCCTGCAAGGACGCTGGCTGCCTGCGTCGCAAGACGCCCCAGGGTCTTTCCGCTGGCGTCCAGAACGAACCACTTACGGTTGATATTTTTGCCGCTCGGGATGGTGGTAGACATAATGACTGCTCCCTTAAACCTGATCAAACAAACACGGAAGAACAATATGCACGCGGTGGACGCCCTGCACGGGGAATACTTTCACACGACCGGCAGACGATGACCCGAGGAGACCAACCGGGTAAGGAAACTGTCCCAATCGCGTGAGTTCGCGCAAGAGCTTTTCAGCCTGGCCTGTGAAGTGGGTGCTTTCGGGATAGCAGAGAGCACATGCTGCCCGGGTCGATCCACTACTTCGATCTCGGCGTCCAACCCGTCTGCCAAGCATCACAGGCGCGTAGACGCGAAACTGCGCGAGCTCCGATCTTACCGTGGGCCTTTTCCGGAGTCAAGACAGAAGAGCCGGATCCCCTGGCCCAGGAGCTTGCCCTGAAGAGCGGTCCGTAGCTGATCCAGCTCAGCCGGTGCGTTCCCTAAACCCGCGATCATTCTGCACGTTCCCGAAGGTGCGCAACCGCTCCACGCACAGCTTCAGCAGCCACACGTATCCCAGCAGAAGCAGCACCTGGATCGGAAGAAAAGCAATGTACTTCGGGTCGTGCCGCAGAACGCCGGCCCGCACCTCCGGAGCCCCGTCCAGCTCCAGCAGCGTCGCCCAGTAGCTCTTTTCGACCAGAGCCACGATTCCAAAGGCGGCAAAGGCGACACGCGCACCCAAACCTCGGCCCGCAACCGCCACGCACAACGGAAACAGGCAGAGCAGGAGGTACGGCGACCAGGATTTGTTCGCAAAGGTAAGCATCACCAGCGTCGCCGCGGAGACACCCCAGACCACCGCGATCGCCGAGCTCGGCGATCCGCCGCCGGAGCTTCGCCGAAGAACCGCCAGGTAAACCAGACCGAGACCCAGCACCATCCCAATGTCCCAAAGGCCCACCGGCAGATTCAGACCCGTAAGTGTCTCAATCAGGAAGGGAACCGTCCCTGACGACTTCAGCGGACCCTCGATCGCCAAGGGCTGCAAGATCGGCAGCCGCAACGCGGCGAAGCTCCCGTAACCTGCCGCGACCACAGCCGCGAATCCGGCAGCCCAGCCCCAGCGCCGCTTCACCCCGGCGAAGAACACGGGTGCAAAGAAGATGGGGATCAACTTCACCGCAACCACGCCGACCCCGGTGAGCGCCCCCGAAAGAATGGGCCTCGACCGCGTCGCCGTCCACACGGCAAGCAGCACGAGCAGCGCGATCAGGACGTTGTCCTGGCCATCGATCGCGACGAACTGGAGGCTCAGCGCGGAGGCGAGGTAGAGCACCGCCGCGATGCGCAGATCACGCTCTGGGAACATCTCCCCCCCGAGCCGGAGCCACAGAAAAAACAGCAGCCACTCGACGGAGATCGCAAACAGGATCAGGGCCAGCGGCGAGTGCCAAAGGAAAAGCAGGCCTCCGTCCAGAAAAGGATGGAATGGCGCATAGCTCGAACCGAAGTCGCGGTAGGGAAGCAGACCGCGAAGCACAGCGCTCGCCTCGGAAAAGTAATAGGTCGGCACATCTCCCCGCGGCGCCACCCGGAACAGCAGAAACACCAGGACGAACCCGCCAAACCTCGTCAGGAGAAAGGCGCCCGTAGCCATGCGCCGGAAGGCAGCCTTGTCGGGCCGATGGATGCTGCCGAGAGAGGAAAGGACCACGCCCGCTGTCCCCGCGACGACACCGAGCGCCAGGCGTGCCGCCAAGGTCTGAAGGCCTGTCATCCCACCCCTTCCACGCTTCCGGTCAATCCGGCTGCTTTGATGCCCCTCCGAATCCGAAGGCGGGCTCAGTCAAAGCTTACCTCCACCCTAGTGCACCAGCTGCGAGACGCTTGGCTGCTGGCCCATCTTTGTCTGCAGAAGTTTGGGAATTGGCTTCCGCCTCCGGGTCCTTCGCCGGCCGTTCGCAGGATCGAGCCGGTAAAGGATCAGGAGATTGCGCTCGGGATCATCCATGGTGGGGAAGGCCGCGACCCGTTCCAGATGGAACTTGGGTGTAAGCGCGTCCATCTTGTCGTCGTCCACCTGGTTCCAGCTGACGTACCATCCAGGCCGGTAGGTGGCCACGCGCTCCTCAAGCTCCATCGTCCCGAAGTCGTCGCAGATCGACGGCAGACCGGTCATCAGCGAAAGATCCGAGCCGCTGATCGAGAGCACGAGCCGGCTGTGACCCCCGTCCGCCTGCACGATGCGGCGAATCGAATCCGCGGCACGGATAAAGGTGTACTCCGGAGACCGGACGTACCGGAGGGTCTTGCCCGCATCCGTCGCGGCAACGGCCAGAAGAACGCCCGCCATGGCAATCACGGACGCCTGCCCGGCCAAAATTCCGGTCCGGCTCCAAATTTCTTCGAGCACCAGCGGCACAAGCAGCGTCAGCGGAATCGCGACCACTAGGTAATACCGTGGCTGGAGGTTGTCGTGATAGACAAGAAACGTGGCATACCCGGCCGCCCACAACATCAGGCTGGCAGGCAGCGGGTTACGCAGCAGCTGCCGGAAGCGAAGAAGCGCGACCACCCCCATCACCAGCGCCAAAGGAAAGATCACCGGTCCGATCCACATCCCGTCCCGGACCATGGCGGCGATCACCTCCGGAAAATTCTGAAGCGTTGTGCCGTTGTACCCATTGGCGCTGAACAGGTACTTGTAGTCGTCCAGGAAGTGCGGCCGCACCACGAGGCCGTAGTACAGCAGCCACAGCACTCCGCCCAGACCCGCCGCAGCCCCACCCTGCCGCAGCAGCGGACGCCAGCGATAGCCTGCTCGCGCCCACAGCATCCAGAGGATCGCCGGAAATAGAAACACAGCCGTGGTCTTGGTCAGCACCATCAGCGGAAACAGAGCTCCCAGGGCGAGCACGGGCCACCACCGCTGCCACGCCGAGGTGGCCTCCGGGTCGATGCTCGAAGTGCTTAGCAAGGCCAGCAGCATCAGCAGCACCAGCAGCGGCTCAAGGACGGCCATCCTCGAAAATACGTAGCAAAAGGGGCTGACCGCCAACAGAAGAACCGCCGCGGCCGGCGCCAGCGCGCTCTTCGGATCCGGACTCCATCGGCGCAGCAGCGCAAAGGCGCTGAGGAGCGTCACCCCGAAGACCGCCACCGACAAAGCTCGCGCCGGAACGACGCCGACTCCTGTCACGCGAAACACCCCCGCCTCCAGCAGCGGCCATACAGGCAGAGCCACGGCTGGATTGAAGTCGCCCGGCACGTACCATCGGCCAAGCTGAAAGTGCCGGATGGCGGCATCCCCATACCAGCCCTCATCCGTGTACTTGGCCCAGTCCATCCAGGGAGAGTTGTTCGGGAAGTCCGCCTGCAGGTGAAGAAAATGAAGGCAGAAGAAGACCCCGGCCGCGATCAGCAGCAGAACCTGCAGCACGTCCTTCGCAGCTCCGGGATACAGCGTCTGTCTCGGCCTCTGCGACTGCAAGTCCATCACCCCTGAAGCTCTCCCCTCACATCACCTACGAAGAGACGCACTATTGCGTTCCACGCGAGCACGACTCGCCTGGTGTCCTTTGATGCGGCGCAAAAGCTATTCGTACGAAAGTGCGTCGATAGGATCTTTGCGGGCTGCCTTGATAGCCGGGTAGAACGCCCCCAGCATCGCTCCCGCAAACGCGATCACCACCGTCTCCGCCACCCGCGTTCCGGTTACTGCAAAATCCAGAGTGGGGAAGCGGGCCTGAAAGATCGTGCGCATCAAATACGTCAAACCGACGCCCAGGGCGATTCCCGTAAGCGCCAGCAAGCCTGTCTCCCGCAGCACCACAGAGACGATGTACATCCGCGACGCACCCAGCGACTTCAGCACGCCAATCTCCCGTGTCCGCTCCATCACGGCCGTATACATGGATTGGAAGATCACCAGGAAGCCGATTACCACGGCAATACCGATCACGATCCGCAGGGCGATGTTGAACCCGGGAAGCCTGTCCGGGGTCATCAGACTGAGCCACTCGTCCAGCGTCTGCACATCGTACTGCTGCATGCCCGGAGTGTTATGGATCTCCCCCTTGACGAGGTCCTGATTGCGGATGTCATCCGTCTTGACGTAAAAAGCACTGGCCTTTCCAGGATTGTTTGTCAGCTCCCCCATCGTCATGATAGGGATGAACTTACGCCCGCCCTTTCCATGCTCCACGATGCCGCAGATCCGAAAGGTGTGATGAAGGATCTCTATCGGGTCGCCCACCTTGTAGCCTTTGCTGGACGCTGCCAGGTCGTCCACGATGGCGTCATCAGGCCCCTGAAACGGATGTCCTGAGAGAAACACAAAGGGCTTCAGGGCGTTGTACGTCTTGAAGTCGATCCCATAGATATTCTCCAAGGCCGTTCCCGCCGTTAGCTGGATGTTGACCGGCGACGCTACCGCCACGTGCGGAAGCCCGGCAAGCACGTCGGCAACCTTGACGGAGGTGGCCGCCGAGCTCAGAGCGGCGAAGTTGTTGGTGCTGCTCGGTCGGACAAACATATCCAGCCCGATACCGCTCGTACGCGTCTTCGATCCGTTCAGCATTCCCAGCATAATGGCGGCGATCGACAAAATCATGATCACTTCAATGGCAACGGCAAGCGCGCTGATCATGGATCGCAAAGGACGATAAATAAGGTTGCCGACCACCAGTTTGTTCATCGTCCCTTAGTGTAAGTGACATCTGAACTGGCAAGGAGGGGGCCACAGCCGCAGGGAGGATCCCTGCCGCCCTCCACCGCCGTGCCACTGTTCTTGCCCCGGTGTTGCCGTTGCCCGCTCTTCTGCGTGTCATTCAGGACGCTGAGCGTAGACGAACGGGGAAGGATTTGCTGTTGAACTCTGCACACTCTTCTGACATTCACCCTGAGCGTCCCAGAACGGGAAACGAATCCGCTGTTTGTCCGCCCGGTCGTAACCTCGTACGTCACCGCGAGCCCGCGGACACAGTATCCTGTTCTTATGGCCGAACCCAGCTCGCCAGCAGAATCCATCGCCTCCACCACTGCCCTCTTTGAATCCTGGGGGCGCTACCCCCAACACCGCGCCAACCTCATCCCCCTCCACTGGCAAAGCGACTTCCCCGCCGTCACCCAAAATAAGCACCAGGGCATCCTTCCCGTAGGCATGGGCCGCTCCTATGGCGACGTCTGCCTCCTCAACGAGGGCAACCTCCTCGTCACCACCGGCATGAACCGCCTGCTCGCCTTTGACCCCTCGACCGGCGTCCTCACCGCCGAGTCCGGCATCACCCTCGCCCAGATCCTCGACTTCGCCGTCCCCCGCGGCTTCTTCCTCCCCGTCACCCCCGGCACCAAGTACGTCACCCTCGGCGGCGCCATTGCCAACGATATCCACGGCAAGAACCACCACATCGCCGGTACCTTCGGCCGCCACGTGCCCGCCTTTGAGCTCGTCCGGTCCGACGGCTCCCGCCGTATCTGCTCCGCCACGGAAAATCCCGAGCTCTACGCCGCCACCATAGGAGGTCTGGGCCTTACCGGCCTCATCACCTGGGCTCAGCTCAAGCTCCGCCCCATCGTCACCCGCAAGGTCGACTACGAGGGCATCCAGTTCCACGGCGTCGACGAGTTCCTCGACCTCACCAATCAGGCCGGCGACATCGAATACACCGTCTCCTGGGTCGATGTCACCTCGACCGGAAAGAACTTCGCCCGCGGCATCTTCATGCAGGGCGATCACTCCGAGATTCCCGGCCCGCTCACCACCTCGCCCGAGCCCAAACTCTTCTTCCCCTTCGAGGCCCCCGGCTTCGCCCTCAACTCCGCCTCCGTCGCCCTCTTCAACACCGCCTTCTTCCATAAACAGATCCACAAGCGCGTCGTCGCCCTCCAGGACTATGAGCCCTTCTTCTACCCGCTCGATAAAGTCCTCCATTGGAACAGGATGTACGGCAAGGGCGGCCTCCTCCAGTTCCAGTACGTCATCCCCTGGGACAACGCCCGTGAAGGCACCATCGCCATCCTCCAGGAGGTCGCCAAATCCGGCCTCGCCAGCTTCCTCGCCGTCCTCAAAGCCTTCGGCGACGTCCCCTCGCCCGGCATGATGAGCTTCCCCAAGCCCGGCATCACCCTCGCCCTCGACTTTCCCATCAAGCCCGACCGGAGCTTCCCCCTCTTCCATCGTCTCGCCGAGATGACCCGCGAATTCGGCGGCCGCCTCTACCCCGCCAAAGATGCCGCCATGACCCCGGGGCAGTTCCAGGCCTTCTACCCCCAATGGCAGCAGTTCGCCCAGTTCCGCGACCCCCAGATCGCCTCCTCTTTCTGGGAGCGCGTCACCGGAGACCCAACCTCGCTATGACCCCGCAATCCACCGCCCCCGCACCCGGCGCCATCGCCGCCGCCACCAACAACGCTCCCCTCGCCGAAGCCGAAAGCAGCCTCGCCCTCCACCCCAGCACCGGCCAGCCCAAAAAGATCCTCGTCCTCGGAGCTACCTCCGGCATCGCCGAAGCCACCGCCCGCCTCTGGGCCGCCCAAGGCCATCATCTTTACCTCGTCGCCCGCAACCCCGAAAAGCTCGCCATGGTCGCCGCCGACCTCCGCACCCGCGGCGCCCTCTCCGTCGACACCGCCGTCGCCGACCTCGACGACACCTCCAAGCACCCCGATCTGCTCGCCCACGCCATCAACACCCTCACTGGCCTCGACATCGCCCTTCTCGCCCACGGCATCCTCGGCGCCCAACCCGCCGCCGAGCAGGACTTCAACCACGCCGCCAACATCCTCCACACCAACCTCCTCGCCCCCGTCTCCCTCCTCACCTGGCTCGCCAACTTCTGCGCCCAGCGCCACTCCGGCACCCTCGCCGTCCTCTCCTCCGTCGCCGGAGATCGCGGCCGCAAGTCCAACTACCTCTACGGAGCCTCCAAAGCCGGCCTCTCCGCCTTTCTCGGCGGCCTCCGCAACCGTGTCGATCGCGAAGGCGTCACCGTCCTCAACATCAAACCCGGCCCCGTCCGCACCGCCATGACCGCCAACATGAAGGGCTCGAACAAGTTCGCCGACCCCAACAAGGTCGCCCAGGCCATCGTCGCAGCCATCAACAAGCGCCGGGACACCCTATACACCCCTTTCCAGTGGCAGCCCATCATGTTCGTCATCCGCCACATCCCCGAGCGCGTCTTCAAAAAACTGAATCTCTGATCCCACAGAAGAGATATACCCAGCCCCCATCTACGTATTTTCATCAATCCGGCAATAGCACCTCGGTGCAACCCGCCTATTTTCGCAACACCTCCCCACGAGCGAAGTGGCACACCAATTGCATGTACTCAGGCAACTCCCCCAAATGACCCCTGAGGAACCGCATGAAGAAGCTCTCTGCACTGCTGCTGATCGCTCTTACCGCCCTTGTACTCTCCGCCGGTAAGCTATCCGCCCAAGGCATCATCACCGGCTCCATCACCGGCACCGTCACGGACGCCACCGGAGCCGTTGTCTCCAATGCCGCCATCCAGGCAGTCAGCGTAGCAACGGGCCTGCAAGTGAGCGGAACCTCCAACTCCAAGGGCGAGCTCCTCCTCTCCGATGTACCCATCGGAACCTATACCGTCACCATCCAGGGTCCAGGCTTCGCCCTGCTTACCGTCAACAACATCGTCGTCACCACCGGCGGCGTTGCCACCATCGGCACCCAGAAGCTCTCCGTCAACAACCAGGAGCAGGTCACCGTCGACACCGCGCAGAACCTCCTCGAGACCACCCAGGCCCAGGTCACCACCACCCTCACCTCTCAGGAGATCACCGATCTACCCACCGGCGGCGGTCTCGATCGCCTCGTCCTCCTCGTCCCCGGAGCCGTCCGCACTCTCAACAACAACTTCTCCAACAGCAACGGCATCGGCGTCTCCTCCAACGGGCAGCGCGGCCGCTCGAACAACTTCGAGATCGACGGCCAGTCCAACAACGACAACTCCGTCGCCGGCCCGCAGTTCTTCTTCCGCAACGAAGACGCCCTTGGCCAGCTGCAGATTATCACCAACAACATGAGCGCCGAGTACGGCCGAAATGCCGGCTCGGTCGTCAACTACATCACCAAGAGCGGCACCAACCAGATCCACGGCACCGCCTTTGAGAACTACCTCGGCTCCTGGGGCAGCTCCCTCCGTCAGGGTCAGAAAGATCCGCTTCTCGGCTTCTGCGCTCCCGGCGTGGTCAGCGCTCCCGGAGCCACCTGCACCACCCCCATCGTCCCCCGCATCGTCGCCAATGAGTACGGCGGCTCGCTCGGCGGCCCCATCCTCCGCGACAAGCTCTTCGGCTTCGGCAGCACGCTCTTCCGCAAGGTCACCAACGGCGCCTCTCCCTCCATCTCCACCACCCTTACCCCCACGCCCCAGGGGCTCACCCAGCTACAGGCCGCCTTTCCCGGGAATCCTTTCGTCACCTCGCTCGTCAACCAGGGTCCCTACTCCGTCAAGGCCGGTAACCCCACGCCCGTTTCGACCAGCAACGTCACGGTCTGCGCCGCCGCCCTCGCCAACTGCCCCACAGGCTCGCCGCAAGTGCAGTTCGGCAACATTCAGCGTTTCCTCCCCAGCTCATCGAGCGACCAGGAAGATCTCGGCCGGCTCGACTACCAGGCCACCTCCAAGGACCGCTTCTACCTCCGTTACATGTATCAGAACGCGCCGACGCTGAATGCCGGCGGCACCACCTCCACCGGCTCCTTCTACGACGTGCAGGATGTCGTGCACTCCGTCGGCGCCGACTGGACCCGCGTCTTCTCCCCGCGTTGGGTCAACCAGCTCCGCTACAGCTTCCAACAGTCCAAGCTCGTCTTTGGCGCCGGCGGATATCCCACCTGCGTCAACGCCAGCATCTCCTTGTGCGCCTCCAGCGTCACCATCAACGGCTATGCGACCTACGGTCCGGCAAGCAACTTTCCCCAGGGCCGCATCGTCAAGGTGACCCAGGTGCAGGACAACGCCCACTGGAACCTCGGTCCTCACGCCATCACCTTCGGCGGCGAGTACGACTTCCAGAACTCCCCCAACGTCTTCCTCCCCAACACCAGCGGCTCCTTCAACTTCAGCGGCGGCTTCAACTACGCTCTCGCCGGCACCGGCACCCTCACCCTCGCGAACGGCGCGCCCAACATCCCCTTCCGCGAGCCCGACGTCGCCGCTTACTTCCAGGATGACTGGAAGGTCTCCCCCCAACTCACCCTCAACCTCGGTCTCCGCTGGGAGTTCTTCAAACAAAGCGTCAACCTCCTCCATGACGTCTCCGTCGCCCGCCAGACCGGCCCCAACCCCATCTGGGATCCAACCCTCCCGCTCAGCCTCACCACCTTCCCCAAGATCCCCGAGAACTACAAGAACTTCGAGCCTCGGTTTGGCTTCGCCTACTCCCCCGCTTCCATGCCCGGAACCGTCGTCCGCGGTGGCTTCGCCATCAACTACGATCCGCAGTTCTACAACCTCTTCCTGAACGCCTATACCAGCTCCCCGGTCGTCAACACCGGATCCATCTCCTGCAATGGCACCACCGTCAACTGCCTCCCCTCGGGCGGCACGATCAATGCGCTCATCCACGCGCAGGACGATCCGTACAATCCCACCGGCGGCAACCCAGGCGTCAAAACCCAGACCAACGTCGGCATCCCCTTCAAGAACCCGATCTCCGAGAGCTACACCCTCAGCGTGGAGCGCCAACTCGGACGCTCGATCGTGGCTGAGGTCCGCTACTCCGGCAATCACTCCTACGACAACTTCCAGTCGACCAACGCCAATCCTTCCATCAACAACGCTTCCACACCCGGCAACGGCTACCAGACCCTGGCTCAGGCCTTCCCCAACCTCTACCCATCCTCGTCCTACTGCACCACACCCGGAGCCGTCGGCCTCGGCCGCCCCAACTGCAACCTGACCTTCCTTAATAGCCGCACCAACACCGCCTTCAGCATCTACAACGGCCTCCAGGTAACAGTCACCAGCCAGAACTTCCACGGCTTCAACACCCAGTTCGGCTACACCTTCAGCCGCTCCATCGACAACGCCAGCGAGGCCTACGGCGCAACGGGCGGCAGCAACCAGATCGCCTTCCCGCAGAATCCCCTCGATCCCAACTATGGAGAACGCGGCGTCTCCGGCCAGTCCTTCCCCCACGTCCTCTCCCTCGGTCAGACCTACACGCCCAAGTGGTACGCCGAGCAGAACGGCTTCGTCGGTCGCCTCCTCGGCGGCTTCCAGATCAACACCATCTACACCTACCAGAGCGGTCAGCCCTGGACACCGTACCAGGGCGTCTCCGCCGCGCCCAATTCCGCTGCCCTGGCCAAGATCCCCAAAGCCAACCAGGGGCAGGCGCTCTACAGCTTCTGCGACTACGCCTTCAACTCCACCATCATCTTCAACGATGCTTGCCGTCCCATCCTCTCCAATCGCAAAGCTCCCGTCGGCACCGTCGCCATCAACGGCGGTCCTGGCGTCGGCTACCTCGACTTCGCTACCGGCAACACCACCACACCAGGGAACGTCCAATGGCTCGTCAACAATCAATATGAGGCGCTCGCCCGCGGTAACCCCTACCCCGGCGTAGGTCGCAACACCCTTCGTGGAAACACCGCCAATGAACTTGATATGAGCGTCTTCAAAAACGTTCGCATCAACGAGCGGGTCAAGGCGCAGCTTCGTTTCAACGTCTACAATTTGCCCAACCGCGCCTTTTACGGCAACCCGGATGCCAACATCAACGACGCCAACCCCGGCGTTCACGGGAAAGCCAACTATGCTTCCTTCCAGAACTACCTGCAAAACTACGGAACCATGCTCAGCTCTCCCTTTGGCTCGGGCAACCGCAACATCCAGATCGGCGGCAAGATCATCTTCTAGCCGAAATCAACCGCTCGCGTCTCGGGCTGGTCCACATACACGGGAACCCGGTTGGCGCAGCTGGCTACTTCAACCCGCTAAACTGTAAGCAGCAACGAAACGGGGCCTCGGCAAAGCGCTGGGGCCTTTCCTTTGAGAGCTGGCTTGCCAACCCGGAGTCAGGCTACGGGTCCAGACCTAAACCGTATCGTTCGAAGGCTTTGCACAAAAAGTACGGGGGGAGGGGTACCCGCGCCAGCCTACTGCTGCTGCTGAGCCATCATTTGCTGCCGTGTCAGCGGCGCCGGCTTCTCCGGCAGCGCGGTCGCCTTATCCACCATGATCGACCAGTCCTCCGGCACCGGCATCTCCTGATCCAGCGTAAACGTCCCCTCGCTCGGCGTCACCCGCACCGCCACTGTCAGTTCACTGCTCGCCCGCCCGCGAAACATCCCGTGCGTCGGCGGCACGTCCGCATAGTCCCGCCCGATCGCCGTGCGGATGTGCCGGTCGCCCGCCACCAGCCAGTTCGTCGGATCAAACCCCACCCATCCCAGCTGCGGCACCAGCGCCTCCACCCACGCATGCGTCGCCGAGTTCACCGAGCGGTCGGTCGCGCTCTCTCCGTGGTACAGGTACCCACTCACATACCGGCAAGGAATCCGCAGCTTCGACCGCACCAGCGCGATCATGATGTGCGCAAAGTCCTGGCACACCCCGGTCCGGTTCGCCAGCGCCAGATCAATCGGCGAGTCCACCTTGGTCGACTTCGGCTTGTAGTCGAAGTACTCGTAGATCTGCTGGTTCAGCTGATGCAGCACCATCAGCGGGTCGTCATGCCGGCGCACGTCCAGCTTGCCTGCAAGTTCGTCCAGAGCCGCCGTCGGCTGCGCAAACTCGCTCGGAAACAGCATCTCCCAGTAGTCGTCCTGCTCTACCTGGGCATCCAGATCCGCCCATGCATCGGGAGCAAGAAACGATGGCACCTGCGCCGAAGGCTCCATATCCACCAGCGACTCGGCCACAATCACCAGCTGCCCATGCGGCCCGGGAATATCGAAATGATGCACGTGATTAGCCAGGTGATCGCGAAAGCTGAATACCCTGCAGCGCGGACTCACCGACAAATGAAACGTGAGGCATCGCTGGCTCTGATCGCTGCGCGGATGCATCCGCGTCTCCATCATGCTCTCGCTCACATCGTTGCTGTAGAGAAACTTCGTCAGATGTCGAATTGAGTAATACAAAAACACCTCCCTGTTCACATCCAAAACCGAACCATACCTGGCAACGCAGCCCTACCCTGCCAGCGCTGCCTGGATCGAGTAGTCCACGTACAGCTCATAGATCATCAAGTGGATGGCTCGGCACTGCGCCTGGATCTCGCGTAAATACCCGACCACATCGCCGCGCAGGATCTCGTCCACGCTCGAGTAGCTCAGACCGGCCTGCAGCCTTCCACCGAGCCGCCGCAGCGGCTCCGCCCGGAGCCGTCCACTCTGTGCATCGATCCCCTCCAGCGCCTGTTGCAGGCTGTCGATCGAGAATCGCAGCGAATGCGGGAACTCCTCGTCCAGAAGCAGAAATTCCAGAATGCGGTCCGGCGTCAGATCCGCTGTGTACACCTTGCAGTACGCCTCAAAGGCCGTCGCCGACCGCAGCAGACCCATCCAGTCCAGGTACTCGTTCGACTCCGGAATTCGCTCCGAAATCTCCCATACATCGGGGTAGTACGCCTCGAGCAGCATCGCAATCGCCTCCGCCCGCTCGATATACCGCCCCACCTGGATGAACTGCCAGCCCTCGCCGTGGCTCATCGTCGAGTCGCTGACGCCCTGGAACTGGTGCACCGCCTCCATCACCTCCTGCAGAAACTCCCCCGGCTGCTCCCGCCCCGAGCTCACCGCCTCCGCATGCATGTCGCTCTGCATCTCCGGCCGCATCACCCGCAGGTACAAGCTGTTCAGCCGATGCCACTGCTCCGTCGAGATCTGCTCCCGCACGTGCCGCGAGTTCTCCCGCGCCGAAACAATGCACGCCACAATCGAAGACTTATGCATCGGATCAAACGTCAGCGTATTCGTCAGGTCGTACGGATTGCCTGTCCAGGTCACGTCCTTAGGCCGCCCCAGCGCATGCAGCACCCGCTCCCATCGCCGCTCCGCACTGGCCGGCCCCTCGTCCAGCATCAGATTCAAATTCACATCCAGAATGCGCGTCGTGTGCTCCGCGCGCTCCAGATATCGACTCATCCAATAAAGACTGTCAGCTACTCGGCTCAGCATCGCATCTCCAGTCGTCCAGCCCTTAGGCAGTCTTTCCCGTAAGCGGAAGGTGCTCCGTCTCGACCGCGCTCAGGTCAATGCGCTCCGAGGCATGTTGAATATCGATGCCAACCACGTGTCCGGTTTCGTCATAGTCCACCACCAGACCATCCGCAACTTCCTTCGAGTCACAGCTCAGGGCGGCAGAAAGATCGATGTAAAGCGAGTCCGTATCTTCGTAGTAGTGCAGTTTCATCGGTTCCTCCTTGTAAATGCGCTGTCCGGAAATGCATTGTGAAGAGTCTCGCCATCCTCCAGCGTAACAACCCGCAAAGCTTTCCCTTGCAGATCCTCGATGTATCCCCAGAAGCGAATGCGCCCGTCCTCCTGAACCTCCCGTTCCAATGGATCAGCGATCACCGCAACACACCACTCCAGCTTCAAGTTCGGCCGTTTCCGTAGAACCTGCTCACGAAAGTAAGCCGTCGTCTTCGGCTCCTTCACTTGCTCAAAACCCAAGTATCCTTGCTCCCCCCACCCTGCGAAGAGTTCACCACCAGCGACCCGCGCTTCAACGCCACCCGCGTCAACCCGCCCGGCACAATCGTCACCTTATCCCCATACAGCACATACGGCCGCAGATCCACATGCCGCGGCTCCAACTCATCCCCAATCAAACACGGAGCCCGCGAAAACGAGATCGTCGGCTGCGCAATATAGTTCCGCGGATCGGCCTCGATCTTGCGCGCAAACTCCTCCCTTTGCGCCGCCGTCGACTGCGGCCCGATCAGCATCCCGTACCCACCGCTCTCGCCCACCGCCTTCACCACCAGCTTGTCCAGATTCGCCAGCACATGCTGCCGTTCCTTGGGACGCGTCAGCAGAAAAGTCTCCACATTCTTCAGCACCGGCTCTTCGCTCAGGTAGTAGCGAATGATCTCCGGCACATACGCGTACAGCGCCTTGTCATCCGCCACGCCCGTCCCAAAGGCATTCGCCAGCGTCACATTTCCCGCGCGATACGCGTTGGACAGCCCCGCCACACCCAGGATCGAGTCCCCCCGAAATGCCAGCGGATCGATGAAGTCGTCGTCCACCCGCCGATAGATCACGTCCACGCGCCGCAAGCCGCTCGTCGTGCGCATGTAGACGACATTGTCATGTGTCACCATGTCACGCCCTTCGACCAGCTCGATCCCCATCTGCCGCGCAAGGTATGCGTGCTCGAAGTACGCCGAGTTGAACACACCCGGGCTCAGCAGAACGATGTTCGGCTCCGGCCGTCCCTCCGGCGCCAGCGATCGCAGCGTTCCCAGCAGCAGCTGCGTGTACTGCTCGATCGGCCGCACGTTGTAGGTCCGAAACAGATGCGGAAAGATCCGCTTCATCACCCGCCGGTTCGTCAGCATGTAGCTCACGCCGCTCGGCACCCGCAGATTGTCCTCGAGCACCACGAACTCGCCATTCTCCAGACGGATCAGGTCCGTCCCGCACACCGCGATATACACGTTCCTCGGCACCTGGAGACCGCACATCTGCCGCCGGAAGTGCTTGCAGCTGTACACCACATCGCGCGGAACGATGCCGTCCTCAAGAATCCGGCCCTCGTTATAGATGTCCTTCAGAAACAGGTTGAGCGCCGTAATCCTCTGCGTCAGACCCGTCTCCACCGTCTCCCACTCCGCGCTCGTAATAATGCGCGGCAGCATGTCATAGGGAAAGATGCGCTCCGTGCCCTCTTCCCGCCCGTACACCGTAAACGTGATGCCCTGGTTCAGAAAGCTGAGATCTGCCGCCTGCTTCCGGCGCTGCAACTCATTGGCGGGCAACGTTGCAAAGTGGCTCAGCAACGGCTGGTAGTGCTGATGGAACTCGTCCCGCGTCCGAAACATCTCGTCGTATGAATGGTCGAGGAGATAGTCTTTCAGCGCAGTCTGCTCGAACTGGGAGGGAGAAGTAGGCTGCATCGGGAACTCTGAGTATAGCGGCACATCCCTCACGCTCCAAACAGTATCGGGCCCATTGCCCCCGCCCCGCTACGACCTCCGTTCCATGCACCCGCACCGGCAGTGGTATCGTGTGCCTACCAACCAACCCGCAAAGCGAGAGCCCGAGCATGCAGAACCTGCGCCCGGCGACCCCGTCGCAGAACGCACTTCCCCGGTCTCACCTTTCAGCCTCTTCGTCTACCATGGCGTCCGCTTCGGCGGCCAGATCCAGAGCCTCGCGCTCGCATACCCCATAGCAGACGACCTCTGGACCGCACCGGCCACAGACCAGCCCCGTCGCCAAGCAATGCCGCCACGACATCCCCAGCCATCCCATCGCCCTTAGGCGAGGTTCGGCCAGTGGCCTAGGACAGCACCCTACGAGCCGCCAAGCCAAAGGCGGGTGCCCATTCATCGCAGCTCTATCGCGATGGGTGGGATATGCGACCCGGAAGGGGCGAACCGCTCCCGCCCATCTTCACGCACACATTCCCTAAAGATCTGTCTCAGAAGTTAGCTTTGGAGCAACCGGACGAAAGGGCAACATAGCTGCGCGTCTAAGCGGACGGCCCCTACTCCACCCGCCGCCCATCCTTGCTGAAGTAGCTCAGCGACCGCCGATAGCACCGCTGCCTCTCCAGATCAAACGCAATGCAGCTGTCAAACGGCTTCGAGTACACATGCAAGCTCACGCACCCCGTCGTCCCCGCATTCTCGATCTGGTGGATCGTTTGCAGCTTATCCACCGTCACCATCCCGCTGCCCTCCGTGCACACCACCGTCCCCACCCGGTCCAGATGCAGCTCCGTCGCCCCGCCCAGGCAGTCGATATTCACCACATTCTGATTCTCGGGCGCGTTGCAGCTCGTGTGCCGAAACTCGTGCGTCCGCACCTCGCCCTGCGCCACCGTCATCCACCCCAGCTGCCCGTTGTGCGTGTGCACCGCCGTCTTCTGCCCCGGCGACCAGCAGATCGTCATCACCTCAAACAGGTCGTCCCGGTAAATCAGATTGCGCGTGTAAAAGCTGTCCCGCCACCATACAAACTCGCTCAAGGCCTCGGGCCGCAGCGTCGCTGACGCCATGTACCCGGCGATCCGATCCTTCGTGATCAGATCGCGTTCCAGCTCTCGAAGACCGGCAACAAAGTCCGCAACCGACGTCCGAAGAGGATGAGTCTTTGCCGATGCACCTAGGTCGGTGGCGTCTGTGGCCATGTGAGGTAAAACTCCCTTGCAGTTCCAAAATGGTCCACGCCCCCGCTCGGAACACTCTTAAGTCTCTCATAACCGTCATTCTTTCCTTTGATCTAGCCCGGGCTGACGTACAGTAAGGATCGCCACCCCGGGCCTATGGCACCGGAGGGCAGAATCGGACACGTCCCTTCATGCGTCTCTTTATCCCAGGTCTTCGGTTGGTCTGCTCCGTCGCCCTTGCTCTTGCCCTCCTCTCCTCCCGCCCCGCCGGCGCCTACTCCGTCCTCTCGCATGAGGAGGTCGTCGACATGGCGTGGCTCCCCCACATCGTTCCCCTTCTCCGCGCCCGCTATCCCGGCCTCACCGACGCGCAGATTAAGGAGGCCCACGCCTACGCCTATGGCGGCTCCGTCATCCAGGACATCGGCTACTACCCCTTCGGCAGCCACGAGTTCTCCGATCTCCTTCACTACGTGCGCACCGGCGACTTCGTCTCCGCTCTCCTGCGCGAGTCCACTAACCCCGACGAGTACGCCTTCGCTCTCGGCGCCCTCGCCCACTACTGCGGCGACGTCCTCGGCCATCCCGCCGTCAACCGCATCACCGCCGATGAGTACCCAAAGCTTTACCGCCGCTTCGGCCCTGTCGTCACCTACGACAACGACAAGACCGCCCACATCCGCACCGAGTTCGGCTTCGACGTCGCCGAGGTCGCCCACGGCCGCTACTCGCAGCAAAACTACCGCGACTTCATCGGCTTCCAGGTCTCGAAAGAACTCCTCGAACGCGCCTTCCAGGAGACCTACGGCCTACCCCTGAACTCCATCATGAAGCACGAGGACCTCGCCATCGGCAGCTATCGCCGAGCCGTCAGCGGTCTCATCCCCAAAATGACCACCGTCGCCCTCGTCAACTACAAGAATCAGATCGAAAAAGAGAACCCCGGCTTCGATCACCAGAAGTTCGTCTACCGCCTTAACCGCACCGAATACGAGAAGGACTACGGAAAGCAGTACGCCCACCCCCGCTTCGGCTCCCACGTCCTCGCCTATATTTTCGCCGTCCTCCCCAAGGTCGGCCCGCTCAAGGTCTTCGCCCTCAAGGTCCCCACCCCCACCGAGCAGGATGCCTACATCAAAAGCATCAACGCGACCGTAGACAAGTTCAACAGATATCTCATCGCCCTCCAGGCAGTCCCGTCCTCTGCCGCTGGAACCCCGCCCGCTCCCGACCTCTCCGAGATCGATCTAGACACAGGCAAACCCTCCCAATTCGGAGAGTACCGGCTCGCGGATCGGAGCTACGCCACGTTGCTCGACACGCTTTTGCGCCAACAAACGCCGATCCCCCAGGACATCCGCCAGAGCCTCGAAGACTTCTTCTCGCATCGTTCCGAACCGCCCTGGTACCAGAAGAACAAAAAGAGCTGGCAGCGGCTCGACGCCGACCTCCACGCCCTCGACGCGGTGGCACCGATGCCAAAGCTCCAATCCGCATCCGTCGCCGGCGTCCCCCAACCCGGCCCCCTCCGCGGTTCACAGTGATATCGTGTCCATAGAAATCTCCATGCAAGCGAGTCAACCCATGGACACGAGGCGCCCGGCGACACTGCCGCAGAACGCGCTCCCTCGCCCGCTCAAAATTTTCCTGACCGTCTTCCTCCTCTTTACGGCCGCCACCTGGATCTCTTGCCTGATTCACTTCCGGCTCGGACACAGCCAGGCCTACTCCAGCCCCTTTATTCACAAGAGCTGGGACCGCTTCACCGACTACCGCACCTACTACACCCGATTCACCCTGTTCTTCGGCAAACGCGAGTTCTTCGCCCACATCAACCACCGCGACTTCTCCTACTTCTCCTACCCCGCCGCCGGCGCTTTTGTGTACTGGACCTTCTACCACCTGTGGCACTATATCGTCGCCTACCTCGTTCTGGGCATCGGCTGGGCATGTGCCCTTGCATGGGCTCTCTTTCGCCTGCTCCAGAAACGCGGTGTCGGACGGTCATCAGCCGCGGCCCTCGTGCTCATTGTCCTCGCCGGAGCCTTTCCCTTTGACTTCATGATCGAGCGCGGCAACATCGAGCTCGTCCTCTGGATCCTCGTCTTCTACGGCCTCTTCTTCTGCATCCGTGGGCGCGATAACCTCGCTGCCGTCATCCTCGGCGTCGCTGCCTCCATCAAGATCTTCCCCGTCATCTTCTGCGGCATCCTCCTCTACCGCCGCAAATACGGCGCGCTCGCACTCGCGCTCGGAACAGCCGTTGTCGCCGACCTTCTCGCCACCTGGTTCGCCGGCCCCACCTTCCTGATCGCCTTCCACGGCTTCAACCAGACCGTCACCAACTACCAGCAGTCCTACTCCGTCCCAGCCCGCGTCGCCGATGTCGGCATGGACCACTCCTTCTTCGCCTTCGCCAAAGTCGTCGGGCATGCGCTCGGCCTCCCTTACCAGACCTGGCTCCATCCCTACTACCTGATCGCCGGCGTCCTCACCCTCGTGCTCTACTTCGGCCGTGCCTGGCGTCTGCCGCTCGCCAATCAGATCCTCTTCATTGTCATCATGGCCGTCGGCCTTCCGCCCAACTCCTTCAACTACACCCTCGTCTATCTCTACGCCCCGTGGGCGGTCCTCTCTCTCGTCGCCTTCAAAGCCGCGCACAATGGCATCGCCGACCCCGGCCTCACCGGGTTCTTCCTTTGCTTCGCCCTCCTCTTCGCCCCGCCCAGCCTCTTTGTCCGCCATGACGTCCGCTTCGGCGGTCAGGTCCAGACACTCCTTCTCCTCACCCTCCTCGCCCTCAGCCTTCTCTTCCCCATCGCAGACGATCTCTGGCTCCGCCCTCGGAACGGCCACCGCGAGCGCCGCGAGGACCTCGACCTCAGCGCAACCCCCGCAACTGCGATATCCTAAAGACACAACAAGGATCGGCCCCGCTCCAACCCCCCATCCAGCACATCAGAAAGAACAGGACCCACCTCCTCAGTGAGTAACCCCAACTCCGCCCAGGCAATCCGCAACATCGCCATCATCGCGCACGTCGACCACGGCAAGACCACCCTCGTCGACGCCATGCTCAGACAGTCCGGCACCTTCCGGTCGAATGAGGCGGTGGCGGAACGAGTCATGGACTCCAACGACCTCGAAAAAGAGCGCGGCATCACCATCCTCGCCAAAAACACCGCCATCCAGTACCACGACGCCCGCGGAGCTGAATCCAAGATCAACATCGTCGACACCCCCGGACACGCCGACTTCGGCGGCGAAGTCGAGCGCGCCCTCAAGATGGTCGACGGCGTCGTCCTCCTCGTCGATGCCTCCGAAGGCCCGCTACCCCAGACCCGCTACGTCCTCTCCAAGGCCCTCGAAGCCAAACTCACCCCCATCGTCGTCATCAACAAGATCGACCGTCCCGACGCCCGCCCGCAGGAGGTCCTCAACGAGGTCTACGACCTCTTCATCGATCTCGACGCCGACGAGTCCGTCCTCGAGTTCCCCGTCATCTATACCAACGGCAAGGCCGGCACCGCCACCATGGACCTCGCCACCCCCGGCACCGACCTCAAGCCTCTCTTCGACCTGATCTTTGAGACCATCCCCGCCGCCACCGGCACCCCCGACGGCGACCTCCAGATCCTCGTCACCAACCTCGACTACTCCGACTACCTCGGCCGCCTCGCCATCGCCCGCGTCTTCAACGGCTCCCTCAAAAACGGCCAGGAGGTCAACCTTTCCAAGCTCGACGGCAGCCTGCAGCCCGTCAAGGTCACCAAGCTCTTCACCTTCCACGGCCTCAAGCGCGAAGACACCGTTGAGACCGAAGTGGGCGATATCGTCGCCATCGCCGGCATTCCCGGCATCACCATCGGCGAAAGCTTCTGCGCCCTCGAAGACCCCAAGCCGCTTCCTCCCATTAAAATCGACGAGCCCACCATCGCCATCGTCTTCTCGGTCAACAACTCGCCTTTCGCCGGGCGCGAAGGTAAGTTCGTCACCTCGCGCAACATCAAGGAGCGGCTCGAAAGGGAGCTGCTGACCAACGTCTCCATTCGCGTCGAAGACACCGGCTCGCCCGAGAGCTTCAAGGTCCTCGGCCGCGGCGAACTCCAACTCTCCGTCCTCATCGAAATGATGCGTCGCGAAGGCTTTGAGCTCATGGTCTCCCGTCCCACCATCGTCACCAAGCGCCTCAACGATCAACTCATGGAGCCCTCCGAGATCCTCACCATCGACATCCCCGAAAACTTCGTCGGCACCGTCATCGAGCGCCTCGGCCCAAGAAAGGGCGAGATGGTCAAGATGGCCAACCACGGCTCCGGCCGCGTCCGCATGGAGTTCAAGGTCCCCTCCAGAGGCCTTATCGGCCTCCGCAACGAAATGCTTACCGAGACCCGCGGCACCATCGTCATGAACTCCATCGCCGGCGAGTACATCCCCTACCAGGGTGAGATCCCGCAGCGCCCCTCCGGCGCCCTCATCTCCGACCGAAACGGTGTTACCACCACCTACGCCCTCGATGGGGTTCAGGACCGCGGCATCCTCTTTGTCTCCGATGGTACCGAGGTCTACGAGGGCATGATCATCGGCGAGCACTCCCGCGATAACGACCTCGACGTCAACGCCGTCCGCGAAAAGAAGCTCACCAACATGCGCGCGAGCGGCTCCGACGACGCCCTCCGCCTCGTCCCCTACAAGCAGCTCACCCTCGAACAGTCCATCGAGTTCATCGCAGATGACGAACTCGTCGAGGTCACCCCCAAGAGCCTCCGCATGCGAAAGAAGATCCTCCAGGCCAATCGCCGCCCTAAAGGCGCACGCGGCGGCTCCCACCTGGAGTAAACCTCTTGGCTCGCATCAGTCGAGACCCACAAGACCAGAGCGGCTCCCAGTAGGGAGCCGCTCTTGCTTCGTGCAGGTTTGCAGGTTCGCAGGTTCTACACACCCTTCTTGTCGTGATGACCCGGGTCATGTTTGTGCCCTGCAAGCGCTGCCTTCACCTTGTCCACCGTCGTACCATGCACACGAATCGCCTCGTGCAGCGCCTCTCCGGTTACCCCGAAGTGCTCACTCCAATAATGGATGTCTGACGCGACTTTGGGGTTGATCTCCGTCTCGCTGCTTGGGCCGTGTTGTACATTCTCCGCCATCGCTATCTCCTCTTGCTTAGCCGTAAACCGGCTCAAGTCTCGTAACCGTTGCGCCACGCGCGCCGCATGCAGCAGAGGGGCCACCGAGAGGTGGCCCTTTCTCTGCCTGTCTCACCTGCTCTACTTCTGCTTCGCCGTCGCGAACCGCTTGTTGATCTCTTCCCAGTTCACCGTGTTCCACCAAGCCGCCAGATAGTCCGGCCGCTTGTTCTGATATTTCAGGTAATACGCGTGTTCCCAAACATCATTGCCCAGGATCGCGAAAAGCCCCTGTGAGATCGGATTGTCCTGGTTCGGCGTCGTCATGATCTTCAGCTTGCCGCCATCAAACACCAGCCATCCCCACCCCGACCCAAACTGCTTCGCCGTCGTCTCGTTGAACAGCTTTTTGAAGTCTTCAAACGTCCCGAAGTCAGCCTTGATCTGCTCCGCGATCGCCCCCATCGGCTCCCCGCCGCCCTTCGGCTTCATGATCTGCCAGAACATCGTGTGATTCACATGTCCGCCACCGTTGTTCCGCACCACCGCCCGAACATCTTCAGGAATGCTGTTCAAATCTTTCAGCAACTCCTCCGGCGTCTTGCTTCCAAGCTCCGCATGCTTCTCCACGGCTCCATTCAAATTCGTAACGTACGTCTGGTGGTGCTTGTCGTGGTGAAGCTTCATGGTCGCTTCATCGATGTAGGGTTCCAGCGCCGCGTACTCGTAGGGAAGTGGAGGAAGTTCGTAGGCCACAGATGTCTCCTTCTGATACTCACGTTATAAGGAAGTTCGGGGTCGAGCGCGCACGTGCGCTTCGCAAAAGTTCGTCACGGCACATCCCTCAGGATAGCCAGAGCACACCGTATCAGATGCCAGCCTCTCAATGGGCGATGCACCCACCCGGCACCCGTCGGGCTCCCGGCCCCGAGCTTTGGCTGTTCATTTACATCGTCGGATATCCGCTGGGCTGCAAACAGCACCTAATAGGTGCAATGGATACACCCACGGAAGCTTACCGCTGGATCGCAGGTGACGGCCCCGCCTTCGGCGCGCCCGGGCTAGAGCCACGCTGGACCTCCAGCAAAAAAGACGCCGTCTCCACCGCCTACGCCGCCTCCAGCCGCGTCTGGTTTACTGTGTCCCACGGTACCCTCAACGAGATCTACTTTCCCACGATCGACCGTCCTCAGACGCGCGACATGGAGCTGCTCTTCACAGACGGAGCAACCTTCTTTCACGAGGAAAAGCGCGATTTCGAGTACGATTTCAGCTACCTCGATCCCAACGTCCCCGCCGTTCGCGTCATCGCCAACTCCCCGGATGGCAAGTACAAGGTCACCAAGGAGATCATTTCCAACCCCCACCACCCCGTCGTTCTCATGAACGTCAAGATCGACGCTGCCCCCGATCTTCTCAGCAAGCTGAAGTGCTACGCCCTCCTAGCCCCGCATCTCGATGGGGGTGGGGCCGGCAACTCCGCCCGGTCCATCGATGTCGCAGGCAAACGCTCCATTCTCGCGTGGAAAGGCATCTACTCCCTGGCGCTCGGCACCAGCTGTGGCTTCAGTCGTACCAGCTGTGGCTTTGTCGGCAAGAGCGACGGCTACAAGGACCTCTCCTCCAACATGAAGATGGACTGGCACTTTGGAGAAGCCCTGAACGGCAACCTCGCCGTCACCGGTGAGATCGAGATCGGATCCAATCACGAGTTCACCCTCGCCATCGCCCTCGGCCAAGGCCACCATTCCGCCCTCTCCAACATGATGCAGACCCTGGCCACACCGTACGCCGCCCACCGCGATCGCTTCCTCCTGCAGTGGAAGCGCGCCAGTCTGCCCGACGGCATCGGCGATGCCTCGGCGGATGATGGCAGACTCCTGCGCATCAGCCAGAATGTCATCCTCACGCACGAAGACAAGACCTACTCCGGCGCTTTTATCGCCTCGGCCTCCATCCCCTGGGGAGCCTCCAAAGGCGACTCCGACCTCGGCGGCTACCACCTCGTCTGGACCCGCGACATGGTCCAGTCCGCCACCGCCATGCTTGCTCTGGGCCGGACCGATACAGCCCTGCGTGCGCTCGTCTATCTGGCGTGCACCCAGCGCCCGGATGGCAGCTTCGCCCAGAACTTCTGGATCGACGGCACACCCTACTGGACCGGTATTCAGCTCGACGAGGTCGCCTTTCCCATCGTGCTCGCCTGGCGGCTCTGGAAGCTGAACGGCCTTGGCAACTTCGACATCTTTTCGTTTGTCGAGCGGGCGGCCGGCTTCCTTGTACGCTACGCCCCCCTCACCCAACAGGAGCGCTGGGAAGAGAACGCCGGATACTCGCCGTCCACCCTCGCCATCGTCATCTCTGCTCTCATCTGCGCCGCGGACGTCGCCCGGGCCCATAAGGCGGAGGCGCTCGCCAGCTATCTCGAGACCTTTGCCGATTGGATCGAAGCCAACCTCGACGAATGGACCACCACCAGTGAAGGCGTAGCCCATCCCGAGATCAAACGGCACTACATACGGATCCGCCCGCCAGCCCCGGGACAGCCGTTCTACAACGATCAGATCCCCGTCGGCTCCATCAGAATCGCGAATCGCGGTCCCGGCGAAAAGGATATCTTTGAAGCTCGCGAGATCATAGATCCTGGCTTCCTCGAGCTCGTCCGCTATGGCATCCGTCGCGCCGACGACCCGCTCATCATCGATTCGCTCAAGGTGGTCGACTACGCCCTGAAACTGGAAATACCCGAAGGCGCCTGCTGGCACCGCTATAACCACGACGGCTACGGCCAGCGTAAGGATGGCGGTCCCTACGAGGGCTGGGGCCAGGGTCGAGCCTGGCCTCTTCTCACCGGCGAACGCGCTCACTACGAGCTCGCTGCCGGCAACGACGTCACATCAATGATCCGCTCCATTGAACAATGCAGCTCGGTCGGCGGCATGCTCCCGGAGCAGGTCTGGGACCGCGCCGATCTCCCCTCGGAAGGCATGTTCCTCGGCCAATCCGCCGGCTCCGCCCAGCCCCTCGTCTGGGCCCATGCGGAATACATCAAACTGCTCCGCTCCGCAAAAGATAAGCGCATCTTCGAAAGCATCTCCGTCGTCGAAGATCGCTACGCCGTCGCCAAAGACAAGCGCACCTTCACCAGCCTCATCGAGATCTACGAGCTCAGCCGTCCCATCGACCAGATCATCGCCGGATTTACACTGCGGATCGTCCATCCCGAGCCCTTCCACGTCACTTGCACCACGGACATCTGGGCCACGGAAACGACGCTTGATTCCAAACAAGTCGGCCTCCCTGGCTCCTTTGTCGACATACCCACCCGCCCCGATCAGACCGGCAGCATCGCCTTCACTCTCTCCTGGTCTCCTCCCGATCAGCCGGAGCGATGGCTCGGCAGAAACATCGAAGTCAAGCTCGTCTCCCCACCACCTGCCACCTGAGTCCTGCACCGAGCACTCCGTCACCCGGCTTGTACACTGTCAGAGAACATCTGAAAATCATCGGAAATCGCCGGCCGCGCCCACTCGCGCGCCAGTCAATAAAGGAAAAGAATGAGCGACCAAAACGCCAGGCAGCAGGAACTCGACCAGCTCTCGATCAACACCCTCCGTATCCTCGCCGTCGACACGGTCGAGAAGGCCAAGTCCGGCCATCCCGGAGCTCCGCTCGGCCTCGCTCCCGTCGCCTACCTGCTCTATACCAAATTCATGAAGCACGATCCGTCCGACCCCTTGTGGTCCGATCGCGACCGCTTCGTTCTCTCCAACGGACACGCCTCCGCGCTCCAGTACGGCTGCCTCCACCTCTCCGGCTACGACCTGCCCATGGACCAGCTCATGCAGTTCCGTCAGTGGGGATCGCACACCCCGGGGCATCCCGAGTACGGCGAAACCCCCGGCATCGAAGTCACCACCGGACCCCTCGGACAGGGCTTGGCCGAAGCCGTCGGTCTCGCCATCGCGGAGCGCCACCTCGCCGCCATCTTCAACCACGAGAACAACACTCCGGTCGATCACTACACCTACGTCATCTGCGGCGATGGCGATCTCATGGAAGGCATCTCGCACGAGTCGTCCTCGCTCGCCGGAACCCTCGGCCTCGGCAAGCTCATCGTCTTCTACGACGACAACCTGATCTCGCTCGATGGACCCACCGAACTCTCCTTTACCGAAGACGTCACCAAGCGCTTCGAGGCCTACCACTGGCACGTCCAGATGGTCGACGACGGCAACGACCTCGTAGCCATCGAGCAGGCTGTCAAGAACGCCCGAGGCGAGACCACCCGCCCCTCGCTCATCCGGCTCCGCACCGTCATCGGCTACGGCAGTCCCAAGGCCGGCACCAGCAAGGTTCACGGCGAGGCCCTCGGCCCAGAAGCGACCAGGGAGACCAAGAAAAACCTCGGCTTCCCCGAAGACAAGAGCTTCTACGTCCCCGAAGCCGCCGCAAAGAATTGGCTCGAAACCAGGGAGCGCGGCAAAAAGAAGCACGAGGAGTGGCAGAAGACCTACGAGGAATACAAAAAGGCCTACCCGGAGCTCGGCGCAGAGTACGACCGTCGCACCTCGCACAAGCTCAAAGATGGCTGGGAAAAATCTCTCCCCATCTTCCCGGCAGGTCCGGACGCCAAGCCCATCGCCACCCGCAACGCCGGCCAGACCGTCATGAATGCCATCGAAAAAGTCGTCCCCGAGCTCTTCGGCGGCGCCGCCGATCTCACCAGCTCCACCAAGACCATCTTCAAGGACTCCCCCTCCTTCCACGTCGACCCCAAGGGCCGCAACGTCTTCTTCGGCGTCCGCGAGTTCGGCATGATGGCCGCCGTCAATGGCATCGCCGCGCACGCCGGCCTCATTCCCTTCGGCTCCACCTTCTTCACCTTCTCCGACTACTGCCGCTCCGCCCTCCGCATGGGCGCGCTCCAGTCCTCGCACTCGCTCTACATCTTCACCCATGATTCCGTCGGCCTCGGCGAAGACGGCCCCACCCACCAGCCCGTCGAGCACCTGATGGCTCTGCGCGCTATCCCCCAGCTCACCGACTTCCGCCCCGCCGATGCCAACGAGACCTCCGCCTGCTGGCAGATGGCCATCGAACGGAAGTCCGCCAGCTTCATGGCGCTCTCCCGTCAGGATCTCCCCGTCCTCGACAACGACATGTACAAGGTGCAGGAGCGAGCCAAACACGGTGCCTACGCCCTCGACGACTCCGGCAAGGACGTCATCCTCATCGCCACCGGCTCCGAGGTCTCGCTCATCATGAAGGCCGCCGAAGAGCTCAAAAAGGGAGGCATCAATGCCACGGTCGTCTCTATGCCCTCCTTCGCCGTCTTCGAGGAGCAGGATCAGGCCTACAAGGACCAGCTCTTCCCCGAAGGTACGCCCAAGATCGCCGTCGAAGCCGGAGCCACCATGGGCTGGTGGAAGTACGTCGGCCACAACGGAGGCATCATCGGCCTCGACCGCTTTGGCGCCTCCGCTCCCGGCCCCATCGCGCTCGATAAACTCGGCATCAACGTCCACGCCGTCGTCGAGCTCGCCAAAAAGCTCGTCGCCGGCAAGAAGAATGAATAGGAGAGGGGCGGGCGGGGCTCACCAGCTTCGCCCTGCCCATCCCCTGGCGTAACTCCCTCCCTGACTCAGTACAATTAAAGAAGGGGCAGCAGAAGGTTTCATCCGGCAAAACCTCCAGGGAAGACGCAACCTCAATGTTTCGTATACTTTAGGTATAAACCCTGTACTCTCAAGACTTTGCACGGAGCGCAGATCGTATCGGCAATAATATACTTGACTAAGTAAACCCTTTCCGGTAGAGTTGGGTCATGGCATACCCGGCTACACTTCAGGACGCAATCAAGCACTTCAGCGAAGAGCAAATCTGCATCGACGCTGTTGCGGAGATGCGCTGGCCTGATGGTAAACCGGCCTGTGCATGGTGCGGGAGCGAGAACAACAAGTGGATGGTTTCGCAGAAGCGTTGGAACTGCCGTAGCTGCAAAAAGCAGTTCTCCGTGAAGCGTGGAACCACCTTTCAAGATTCGCCCCTCGGTCTCGACAAGTGGATGGTTGCCATGTGGATGCTGGCGAACTGCCGCAACGGGGTAAGCTCTTACGAAATCTCCCGCGCCATCGGTATCACCCAGAAGAGCGCGTGGCACATGATGCACCGCATCCGTGAGGTGATGAAGCCCCGTGATGGGCGCAAGCTGGGTGGGGGTGAAACTTCGGTCGAAGTCGATGAGGCATATGTAGGCGGTAAGCTCAAGAACAAACACCTCGCAGCAAAAAAGGACATCGCGGGAACCAACCTAAACAAAACCATCGTCATGGGCGCTCTAGACCGTCAGAGAGGCCATGTGCGGGCCGAAGTCATCCCTGCTGCAAAGCGTGAGGTTATGGTGGAGATGGTTCGGAAGCACGTCAAGTTTGGATCGACCGTCTACACGGATAACCATGTTGGCTATGACATGCTCTTCAACCGCTATACCCATGACACCATCAACCACATCAATGAGTATGTGCGTGGACAGGTTCACACGAACGGAATCGAAAATTTCTGGAGCTTGCTAAAGCGTGGCTTGGCAGGCACTTACATCGCAGTCGAACCCGAGCACCTAGACCGCTACGTGACCGAGCAAGTGTTTCGCTTCAACCACCGCAAGGATGGCAAGACGCCCATCAACGATGCGGGCCGCTTCAAGGCAGTGCTTAAGGACGTCGCAGGCCGTCAGCTTACGTATGCGGAACTGACCGGGAGGGACGGCTCAGCCGCGACGGTCTAACCCTTATCGGAAGGCGCGGGGGCCGAAGCGGGCTTCGGTTCCTGCTTTACCACTTGGCGCAGTAAGGCCTTGAACGCTGCGTATTCCTTCGGGATACGCTCGGTTTTGGGTGATGACAGCATTACCAACATGCTATATCATCGGCATCTATGAACCGTTTGATTGAGTCTCAGGAGTATGAAACCCCTTCGGCGTTGGGTCGGCGACTCCCAACCATTGCGGAGTTATCTGAGACAGGATGGCTCCAACTGAGTTCAATACGATCTGATCGACCGCTTGTTTCTCCATCGAACCCAAAGCGAAGTAGCTCTTCCCGTATAGTTCGCGCGAGGCGTTCATCTGGCAGAGGAAGTAAGACTCAGCACAAAGCAGCTTGACTAGAGCCTCGTGATACGGTTGGTTCGTCATCTAGAATTCACGCCTTTCAGTTTTGGTTGCATTTACGAACGTGCGGAATTAAACTGAAAGCGGTCTGATGACCGGGCTCCGTTAGGAATCAACGAAAGCCCGATCACCGTGCCGTCCGCAGTGCGGAAGAGGAAAAGCGGCAAGCCGCTCACCTCCTTCCTGTTGGCATCACTAGGTCCCCTCAGAAGTTCCAAAGTGATACCCAACGTCAATGTCTAGGAGCCTGCTTCGGCGGGCTCCTTCTCGTTTGGGTCAACAAACAGTTGATCTTGTTCCCCTTCTTCCACATCCCCCGCAATCGTCCTGTGTTTACCTATTGGAGCCTTTCGGTCACCACTGACCTTTCCTATGAACTCTGCGGGAATACGAAAAGAGAACATAGACGAAGCATCATCCCAATTTAAAGGAAAGGACCTGGTTGTTGCCCAGTCGTATTTGATATGGTTTAGAAAGGTGACAGCGGAAAATCCTGCACCGTTCCCCTTCACACCGAAGCTAAGTTTGTAAGCTCTAGGCTCCGGCTCAACAATGGATTTTACGCCACAAAGAGACTTATCACTGTTCCACATGGCTAAAACGTGAGTAACCTTCTCCTTTTCAAAGTACGTGGTTGCACTCTTATTGAATGCCATCCTCCCCATGGTTGTCACCGTAACGTTTGGGTTATCAGTTCGAATGACTTTCCTACTAAACACTTCCCACGCCATAATCTGCTCCCTTCGTTGCATTGATGAACTACAGGAACTGTACAGGCTTCGAGAGAGCTAAGCAATAGGGGAATCTTCCATAAGTTCCTTGTTTTGTTAAATTTAAAGGAGGGTCACTTTACCTAGGCGCTCCCTCTTACTTAGTCAGGTATGTTATTGCCATCGTATCGCATTCATTCCGGATACTTTACCGAGGTACCGGGGGGGAGGGGGGAGGTACCCCCTGACAACAGGTAGTCCAACGAGTCCAACCGGGTTCCATACGCATCTCTCAACCATGTCAAACTCCAGCGCACCCAAAGTCTGGTTCATCACCGGCGCTTCCACCGGCTTCGGCCGCATCCTCGCTGAAGAGATCCTCTCGACCGGCGGCAAGGTCATCGCGACCGCCCGCAGCCTCGACAAGGTTGCCGACCTCGAGCAGAAGTACCCTGACCGCGCCAAGGCCTACGCCCTCGACGTCACCGACCCCTCCCAGGTGCTCTCCGTAGTCGCCCAGGCCACCGCCTGCTTCAGCCCTGTGGACGTCCTCGTCAACAACGCCGGATACGGTCTCGCCGGTGCCATCGAAGAGGCCACCGAAGACGAGTTCATGCCCGTCTTCAATACCAACGTCTTCGGCCTCATCGGCGTCACGCGCGCCTTTCTTCCGCACCTCCGCCAGCGCAAATCCGGCCACATCGTCAACCTCTCCTCCATCGGCGGCCTCATCGGCTCGCCCGGCTGGGGCTTCTACAACGCCACCAAGTTTGCCGTCGAAGGCTTCTCCGAGGCGCTCGCCGCCGAGCTCGAACCCCTCGGCATCCACGTCACCGTCGTCGAGCCCGGCGCCTTCCGCACCGACTTCCTCGGCCGCTCCGGAGTCGAAGCCGAAGCCCGCATTCCCGACTACGACAGCACCGCCGGCAAAACCCGCGAGTACTTCCACACCCAGGCCGGCAAGCAGAAGGGCGACCCCGTCCGCGCCGTCAAGGCCATCATCGCTGCCGTCGAGTCCCCCAACCCACCCAAACATCTCCTCCTCGGCAAGCTCGCCCTCACCCGCTTCCGCAAGCGCCTCGACGACTGGAAGACCGAGCTCGATACCTGGGAGCAGACCACCCTAGGCGCAGACTTCCCTGAAGGCGAAAACATCACCGCCGCCTACCCCGCAGAAGCCCAGGCCACCGCAAAGTGACCGCGGCTAAGGTCCTCTCCCAGCCGAGCTCTCAGCAGATCCGGACCATCTTCTGGGACCTGGGCGGCGTCCTCCTCACCAATGGCTGGGATGTCCATCAGCGCGCCCACGTCCTCTCCTCGCTCGGAGTCAATCTCCCGGCCTACGAGGCCGTCCACGATATCTATAACTACTTCTGGGAGCGCGGCCTTGCCTCCGCTCAGGATTTCTTCCGCGATACCGTCCTCCTCCCTAACCCACAGCTCCAGCTGACCTTCGACCAACTCTGGCCACTGGTCTGCGCCGAATCCAAGATCCTCCACCCCGAGTGCTTCGACATCCTCGCCGCCCTCCAGGCCTCCGGCCGCTATCGCCTCGCGACCCTCAATAATGAGAGCCGCGAACTCAACGCGCACCGTCTCGACGCCTTCGACCTCCGCCGCTTCTTCAGCTACTTCCTTTGCTCCGGCTACCTCCACGAGATGAAGCCCGCCCCAGGTTTCTACCGTTACGCGATAGAGATCTCCGGCCTCCCTCCCTCGTCCGCGCTCTTCATCGACGACAAAGATGAGAACTGCGCCGCCGCCCGCGCTCTCGGCATGCAAACGATCCTCTTCGAATCTCCGGGCCAGCTCCAGCACGAACTCCACCATCTCGGCATCCAAACCGCATAGCTACCCCGAAAGGAACTCACCCATGGAACTCGGAATCATTGGTCTCGGTAAGATGGGATTCAATATGGCGGAGCGTCTCCGCCTCGCAGGCCACAAGGTCGTGGGCTTCGACTTCAACAAGGAAGCCACCGCCAAGCTCACCCAAACCGGTTCCGTGGGCGTCGATTCGCTCGAGGATCTCGTGAAAAGTTTGCAAGCGCCCCGCGCCATCTGGCTTATGGTTCCTGCCGGCGATCCCGTCGACAAGACCATCGCCCAGCTCGAGCCCATGATGCAGAAGGGCGACACCTTCATCGACGGCGGCAACTCCAACTACAAAGATTCGCAGCGCCGCCATGCCGAAGCTGCGGCCAAAGGCTTTGAGTTCGTCGACTGCGGGACCTCTGGCGGCATCTGGGGCCTCAAAGAGGGCTACTCCATGATGATCGGCGGGGACAACGCTCCGATCGAGCGCCTTACCCCCATCTTCCAGGCACTCGCCCCCGCACCCGATCAAGGTTGGGGACATGTGGGCCCCTCCGGCGCCGGACATTTCGTCAAAATGGTCCATAACGGCATCGAGTACGGCATGATGCAGGCCTACGCCGAAGGCTTCTCCATCATGCGCGCCAAAGAGCCCCTCCACCTCGACCTCGAACAGATTGCGCAGATCTGGCGTTACGGCTCCGTCGTCCGCTCCTGGCTGCTTGACCTCACCGCCGATGCGCTCCAGAAGAACCCCAACCTCGATGGCCTCGAGGCCTACGTTACCGACTCCGGCGAAGGCCGCTGGACTGTCTTCGAGGCCATCGACCTCAACGTCTCCGCGCCTATCATTACCGAGTCCCTTATCCGCCGCCTCCGATCACGCGAAGAGAATAACTTCACCGACCGGATGCTCGCCGTGATGCGCAACGAGTTCGGCGGTCACGCGGTCAAAAAGGCCTGAGAGCCACACGCCCGCTGCAGCACCGAAACAGACCAAAGCTCGAACACAAAGGACCCATATGGCGACCGCACAGATCGGCCTCTCTTCTACCACTGAAACCGCCAACATCCAGCCGGAGGGCAAGCCCGATCCGTGCATTGTCGTCATCTTCGGCGCGTCCGGCGATCTCACCAAGCGCAAGCTTCTCCCCGCCCTCTACCACCTCGATCAGGCCGGCCTTCTCCCCGAGAACTTCGCCGTCGTTGGCGTCGCCCGCCGGCCGCTTGAGCAGAGCTTCGCCCCCGACATGAAGGAGGGAATCGTCTCGGGCGGCGGTGTCGAGGAGAACGACCCCAAGCTCGCCCCCTTCGTCGACCGCGTCCAGTACCACGCCATGAACTTCGACGACCCGGCCGGCTACGACACCCTTAACGCCAAACTCACGGAGCTCGACGGCAAATTCAAGACTGGTGGCAACCGGCTCTTCTACCTCGCCGTCGCGCCCGAGTATTTTTCCGACATTATCAAGTTTCTGGGCGAGCACCACATGGCCAAGCCCTCCAACCCTAAAAGCTGGGTACGCACCATCATCGAGAAGCCATTCGGCCATGACCTCCAGTCCGCCCGCGCCCTCTCCGATGAGGTCAACAAGGTCTTCTCCGAAGACCAGATCTTCCGCATCGACCACTACCTGGGCAAAGAGACCGTCCAGAACATCCTCGTCTTTCGCTTCGCCAACGGCATCTTCGAAAACGTCTGGAACCGCAACTACGTCGATCACGTCGAGATCACCGCCGCTGAGAGCATCGGCATCGAAGGCCGCGGGCCCTTTTATGAAACGGCGGGCGCTCTCCGCGACGTCGTCCAAAACCACGTCATGGAGCTCCTCAGCTTCGTTGCCATGGAGCCGCCCATCTCCTTTGAAGCCGCCGCTGTCCGCAGCGAAAAGCTCAAGGTCTGGCAGGCCATTCAGCCCATCCATTCCGCCGACACCATCCGCGGCCAGTACGGTCCGGGCACAGTCGACGGAAAGCAGGTCGTCGGCTACCGCCAGGAGGATCGTGTCCACCCGCGCTCCCAGACCGAGACCTACGCCGCCCTTCGCCTCGAAATCGAGAACTGGCGCTGGGCCGGCGTCCCCTTCTACATCCGTGCTGGCAAGCGTCTCGCCAAGCGCGTCACGGAAATCTCCATCACCTTCAAACAGCCGCCGCTGCAACTCTTCAAGAACGCCGAAGGCAAGGGGGCCGAGGGCATCAAGCCCAACGTCATCTCCATGCGTATTCAGCCGGACGAGGGCATCTCACTCCGCTTTGGCGCCAAGGTCCCCGGTGCCAACATGACCATCAACCCGGTTAACATGAACTTCAGCTACGCGGAAGCCTTCGGAAAGTCGTCCGCCAACGGCTACGAGCGTCTCCTGCTCGACGCCATGCTTGGCGACGGAACCCTCTTCGCCCACCGCGACGGCGTCGAAGCCACCTGGGCCCTCATCACACCAATCCTCGATGCCTGGAAGAACAACCCCGTCCGCGACTTCCCGAACTACGCCGCCGGCACCTGGGGCCCAGCCGCCGCCGACGCCATGCTCAAAGCCGATGGCCGCAAATGGCGCAAACTCTAACTCCGAAACTCTTAGCTTCTAGTTCATACTCGCAACTCATAACTGATCAGTACAAGCCTTTGCCCTTACCTTAGCGGAAAGCTACCTAGACCCACGATGCCCAGACCAGTCACCGTCACCTACGCCACCTGGCCCACCCCGTCGCAGGTCGCGGAAGCCGCCGCCCAGATCTTCCTCGATTCCGCCCAGCACGCTGTCACCACCCGCGGCATCGCTCGCATCGCGATCTCCGGTGGCTCGACGCCAAAGGCCATGTTCGCCCTCCTCGCCGACCCCGCCCACCCCTTCCGCAACGTGATCGACTGGTCCAAGCTCCAGCTCTTCTGGGTTGACGAGCGCTGCGTCCCGCCCACCGATCCCGAGTCCAACTTCGGCGTGACCCACCGGGCCCTTCTCAGCACGGTCCCCCTCCCGCCGGAGAATATCTTCCGCATGGAAGGCGAGCTCGACCCCGAAGAGGCCGCCAGCCGCTACGAGAGCACCCTTCGCAACACGATGAAACTCGAAGGCGCGGAGTCCCCAGCCTTCGACCTCCTCCTGCTCGGCATGGGCGACGACGGCCACACCGCCTCGCTCTTCCCGCACACCGGCGCCCTCCATGAGATCGGCCGCCTGGTCGTCGCCAACCACGTCCCGCAAAAAGACACCTGGCGCATCTCGCTCACCTGGCCCGTCATCAACCAGGCCCGCGAGGTCGCCTTCCTCATCGAGGGCGAAGCCAAGGCCGGCATTCTCGCCGAGGTTCTCACCGGCCCTTATGACCCCGAGCGCCTCCCATCCCAGCTCATCCGCCCCTCTAACGGCAAGCTCCGCTTTCTCCTCGACGACGCAGCTGCCGCTAAACTTCCTGCCCCCTCCAACATCTTAACGGCCCCTGGCGGCTCGCATAAGGTTGGCACTCTGGAGCTCTAGCTAACATGATCCTCGCAGGTGACGTCGGCGGCACCAAGGTCCATCTCGCCCTCTACAACTTTGAATCCGGCAAGCTCAAGCCGGTTCGCGACCAGAAGTATCCCGCCTCTGAGCACGGCTCGCTCGACGAGGTCGTCCTTAAGTTCCTCGCTGAAGACCCTACCTCCGAGGGCGGAGACCCTCAGAAGCCCATCGTCCACCATGGCGTCGTCGCGGCCTGCTTCGGCTGCCCGGGTCCCGTGCGCGACGGACGTATCCAACTCACAAACCTCCCCTGGAAGCTCGACGTCCGCGATCTCGCCAAGTCCCTCGATATCCAGCACATCTTCCTCATCAACGACCTCGAAGCCAACGGCTACGGCATCCCCGAGCTCACCTCCGACAGCATCTTCACTCTCCACAAAGCCGACGTCTCCGCCATCGGTCACCGCGGCCTCATCTCCGCCGGCACCGGCCTCGGCGAAGCCCTGCTCATTTGGGATCCCCACCTCCGCCGCCACACCCCTATCCCCTCCGAAGGCGGCCACTGCGACTTCGCCCCCCGCGACGATCGCGAAGTCGCCCTCTTTCAATATCTCCACCGCACCCTCAACGGCCGCGTCAGCTTCGAGCGTGTCGTTTCCGGCATCGGTATTAAGAATGTCTACGCCTTCCTTCGTGACGACCAGAAGATGGAAGAGCCAGACTGGCTTCGCGACCGCCTCGCCGCCGAAGATCCCAACGCCGTCATCGGCTCCTGCGCCGAAGACGGCTCCAGCCCTATCTGCTACGAGACCATGCAGATCTTCTCAGCCGCCTTCGGCGCCGAGGCCGGCAACATCGCCCTCAAAGTCCTCTCCACTGGCGGCATCTATCTTGGCGGAGGTATCGCCCCCAAGGTCCTTAAAACTCTCCAGTCCGGAGCCTTCACAAAAGCCTTTCTCGACAAGGGCCGCATGCGCCCCATCCTCGAGGCCATGCCCGTCCGCATCATCCTCGACGACACATGCGCCCTCCTCGGCGCCGCCGCCTTCGCCGAAATTCACGCCGCCGAAGTCTCCGGCCACTCCGAACGCGCAGCCTCCATCCAGGGTTAGTCACTACGCCTGTCATTCTGAGCGGAAAGCGTCCTATGGCGCTCCAAATGACGGCGGCGCATCTCCCTGCATCACGCCCCAGCTCTTATCTGGCGTCTCGCCCAGATCGAATTCGAGCCGTCCCCCGGTCAGCGCAAAGCTCTCCGGAAGCCATGTCTTCGAACTCGGTTTGCCGTTGACCTTCACTCCCCGTACATAGGGTGCATTGGTTCCGGCCTCCTTCGCCTCGATGTGCACATCCCCGCCCTTGCGATGCACCGTCACCGTTCTAAACAGCGGGCTGGCGAGCACCAGCTCCGCTCGTCCCGGAATCTCTGGATACAGTCCCATATACGCAAACACCGCCCAGGATGACATCTCACCAAGATCGTCGTTCCCCGGTATCCCATTCGGCGCATTCACCCAAATTGTGTTCAGCACTTGCCGGACCAGCTGCTGTGTCTTCCATGGCTGTCCCGCGAAATCATAAAGCCATGGGGTCTCGATCGAAGGCTCATTATCCAGTTCAGCATGGAGAGGTCCTGCCTTTGTCACAGCCGGCGCGCCACGCTCGTCGTAGAAGAAGCGGTCTAGCCGCGCAGTCGCCTTCTCCCGTCCGCCCATCTGTTCAAAAAGCCCTGCGACGTTGAACGGCACCATCCACACGTACTGTGCCGCGCTTCCCTCCACAAACCCGGCCCCTGTTGCCGGCGTAAACGCCTTAGGTTTCTGGTCATGGTCGTCATCGTCGTCCCGCTGCAGTGTCGGCCAACTTCCATCGGCGTTGCGATTCATGAAGTACCCGCCATCCGGCGCCGCATCCGGGTTCCAAATGTTCTTCCAATACTGCGCGCGCTCCGCGAAACGCCGTCGGACCGGTTCGTCTCCCAGGTGTCCTGCAAGCGCCGAGATTCCGAAGTCCGCCGTTGCATCTTCAAGCGTATCGGCTGCTGGCCCCCATGCCGGCGCGCCTGCCGGGATGTAGTGCAGCTTCAACCATTGATTCAGCCCTGGCCTCTGTCCCACGCACTCTACCGGACATCCGTCGTGACTCAGATCCTCTTTGGTCGGCACGTCGGCTGCGTGCATCAGCGACGTCAGTGCCCCTTTCACGTCAAATTCGCGCCCGCCAAACGCCCAGATATCCGCGATCGCCGGCGCGGCCGGATCCCCATTCATCACATGGGTCGCACCCCCCAGGTGCGTCCACCGGTCCCACCGTCCGGCATCCTGCACGGATTGATTCAGCAGACTTTGCGCAATATCGCTGCCTACCTGCGAATCCAGCCACGTCACCAATTGCAACTGCGATCGATACACATCCCAACCGGAGAAGTTCGCATATTGGATCGCTTGCCCCTTCGCCACCTTGTGTACGGCACCGTCCATGCCCCGATACTCCCCATTTGCGTCGCTGTACGTCGTCGGTGTCTGCAGCGAGTGGTAAAGGGCCGTTGTGAACACGGTCCGCTGTTCCGCCGTACCACCTTCGATCTCAATCTGGCCAAGCCGCCGATTCCACTCCGCCCTAGCCCGCGCTGCAACCGCTTCGTACGTCGTGTCCGCCTTGCTCTCCGTGCTCAGGTTCAGCAGCGCGTTCGCCTCACTCACATACGAAATTCCGATCCGAACCCGAACCTCCCCACCCTGTCCAAACCCGAGCCACACGCCCGAGCCGTGTCCCGCCTCCGGAAATCCCTTGGGGCCAAAGCCCGTTCCGCCCTCGGCCGTTGTTGCACCTCGTGTCAGCGTCGTGTCCTTCCATGCGCCCGTCTCTGTCACTGGGCGATCGAATCGCGCCACAAAATGCAGCGTGTAGTACGGCCGGCGATCCGCATCGCCAATGTAGCCACAGAAATTTCCGCTCGTCACCGAACCCGATACAGTCCCCGTCGCTTGATCCACCCGCGTCACCGCCGCTGTGGAACCCACCTCGGAGTCTGACGTTCTTACCAGCACACGCGCGTCCTGGCCGGCCGGAAACCGAAAGGTAGCCACACCTATCCGCGTTCCCGCCGCCAAGGCCACCTGCACTCCGTTGCTCAGCTTGACCTGGTAGGAGCCTGGCTCCGCACTCTCATTGGCGTGGGTAAACTCCACGGCATACATCTGCCGAAAGTCCGTCGATGGTGACGTCTCCACCGCACCCGTCACCGGCATAAGCGGGACATCGCCCGCGCCGCCCGCGCAACCCCAGCCCTCTACGTTTGTCAGACTGAAGCCTCGTATCTTTGTCGCCCGAAACTCATAGCCGCCCGGTGCAGCAATCATTCGCTTGGCGTTGATCGGCGTTGCCTCGGGGCTGAACTGGACCATGCCGAACGGTGTTGTCGCCCCGGGGAACACATTTCCACCGTTCGCCGTTCCAATCAGCGGATTGACCAATGCGGCTCGGTCTCGTTCGGAGTTCTCCGCCAACGATGCGACCGCCGTGACCGCAAGCAGACCAGTCACGAACACACGGGTGAGAACAGATTTGGCCAAAACGTTCATGCCCACAGAGTACGGTACCTCGCATCTGGACGCCTTGAGCTTTATAGAATTATCCTGCTATACGGTTAATCGCTGAAAGTAGTTCCGATCTTCGCTCCCCATTGTGGAATCGATCGTCCGTGTTACTGCCTTGAGTGGACGACTGTTGCTGCGCGAGGCATACTTTAGGTCGAGTGGTCTGCTCGTGTTCGATGGCGAGCGGCCCGTAAGGGGCAAAGCTTTGGTAAACAGGCGTGAGTTTTTGGGACTGATCTCTCTGGCCGCGGGGCATGAATCGTTGGCACAGGCAGGCAAGCATCTACCGGCAGCCACCGGCAGCGAGGACCTCACCCGCTTTGTGAACGTCATGTGCGGCACTGGTGGGCATGGTCATGTGTTCCCAGGGGCGACCGTGCCCTTTGGTGCGGTGCAACTGAGTCCTGATACGGGAAACCACGGCTGGGACTGGTGCTCGGGCTACTACACAACCGACACGTCAATCATGGGTTTCAGCCACACGCACCTCAGTGGAACGGGCGCTGGAGACCTCCTCGATGTTCTGCTGGTGCCGCGGATTGGCGAGGTTAAGCTTGTGCCCGGGACAAACGAAGATCCGGACAGCGGCTTCCGAACGCGCTTTGCGCACGCGGATGAGCATGCCGAGCCGGGGTACTATTCCGTAAAACTGGCGAATGGCATCCAGGTAGACCTTACCGCAACGGAGCGGACGGGGCTTCATCGATACCGATTTCCTGCCGGCAGTGACGCGCACATGCTGGTAGACCTCCATCACTCCTACGGCTCCGAGATAGATCTCTCCAAGAAGCAGCCGGTGCAGAGTGCACAGCTTCGCGTCGTCGGCAACGACACTGTGACGGGTGGCCGGTTGCTGCACGGCTGGTCGCCTACCCGGCAGGTGTACTTCGCCCTGCAGTTCTCCCAGCCCTTCACCGCGTCGCAAATCTACGACGAGCGCAAGCCTGTCAACGGCAGTGAGGTCAACGGACGCATTCTGCAGACGGCCTTGCACTTCGATACAGCAAAGCCAGAGCTTCTGGTGAAGGTTGGAATCTCGATGGTCTCGCCCGAAAACGCGCTTGCCAACCTCCAGGCGGAGCAGCCGGGATGGGACTTCGACAGAACTCGGGGGAACGCACGCCGCGCGTGGCAGCGGGAGCTCGAGAAGATCACAGTCGATTCAGATGATGCTCAGCGTAAGACGATCTTCTACACCGGCATGTACCACATGATGTGTGCGCCGACGCTGGCCGATGATGCAAATGGCCAATATCGCGGCATGGATCAGAAGGTCCATACGCTTGCCAAGGGCGAGCACAACTTCAGCACATATTCGTTATGGGATACCTACCGCGCGCTGCATCCTTCGTTCACGCTCTGGCAGCAGGAGCGAGTTGCCCCCATGGTCAACAATTTGGTGCGCATGGCCGAGGAGAGCCCCGCAGGCATCCCGGTATGGCCGCTTGCGGGTGGAGAAACGGGCTGCATGACTGGCTACCATTCGGCGTCCGTGATGGCCGAAGCATGTGTCAAGAAGGTGCCGGGCATCGACTGGCAAAGAACGTACGCCGTCATGCGTAAACGCAACATGGACGACAACTATCGCGGGCTCGGATACTACCGGCAGATCGGATTCATTCCGGCGGACCGGGAAGACGAGTCAGTCAGCAAGCTGCTCGAGTACGACTACGCCGACTGGGCGTGTGCGCACGTCGCTGACGCAACCGGACATGCCGACGACGCAAAAGTTCAGCGGGAGCGATCGCAGAACTACAAGCATCTGTTCGATCCCAAAACGCAGTTCATTCGCGCGAAGATGCAGGATGGCAGCTGGACGCCCGACTTCAATCCAAAGTCTACTGGCCACTGGAAAAAGTACCGCGACTATACCGAATCCAATGCATGGCAGACGACCTTCGGTGTGCAGCATGATGTAAAGGGCTACATCGACCTGTTTGGCGGACGCGAAGCGTTCCTGAGGAAGCTGGATGCTCTCTTCCTCGAAGAGCCTGGCGTCTCCAATGAGGAGGTGGTGGATATGTCCGGGTACATCGGACAGTACGTCCACGGCAACGAGCCAAGCCACCACATCGCCTATTTGTATGTGTATGCGGGGCAGCCGTATAAGACCCAGCAGCGGGTCCGGCAGATCCTGGACACGCTTTATCACAACGATCTTGACGGACTGGCCGGTAATGAGGACTGCGGTCAGATGTCGGCATGGTACGTGATGAGTTCGCTTGGGCTCTATGCCGTCGACCCGGTGAGCGCGACTTACGTGCTGACGGCCCCGGTGTTTGATCGAGCGCGCCTGCGTGTGGGTGCCGGGAAGGAGCTGGTTATCGAGGCTAAGCGCAGCGCTCCTGGAGATATCTATGTGCAGTCGATCACGCTGAACGGGAAGCCTCACGAAAAGCTTTGGATCACACATGCGGAGATAGCGAACGGGGCTCACCTGGTGTTTCAGCTTGGACCTCAGCCGAACAAGGATTTTGGCAGGGACGAGCGGCTGGCTCCACCTTCACTTACGGCCTAAGCACAGTGGCGCGTATGAGGCTTTCGCTGCTGGGGGCTAGCGGTTTGCCTGGACGACGCTAGCGGCGTGGCGCTCTTTCGCCGCATGCTGCTCTTGGTCGAGCTGCTGGAAGCGCTGATTTGCTTGCTCGGCCTTGCCTTGGTCACCGAGAGCGCGGTAGGCCTGTGCGAGCAGACGCTGGACGGAGGGCTCGTCCGGCGCGGCCGCTTCTGCGAGTTTCAGGTCGGTGAGCGCCTCCGACGGCTTGCCCGTGCGCAGAAGAAGCCGCGCGCGTTCGGCGTGGGCCTCCGCAAGTGCAGGGCAGCCATCCAGGGCTTTGTTTACCTCGCCCAGGGCCGCCTGCGTTGCGTCGCCGAGCTCATCGAGGGCGTTTGAGAGCCTCCAATGAGCCATGCAGTTGCCGGGCTGCCTTAGAAGAAGTGCCTGATAGCCGTCGCGTGCGTGGGGCCAGTCCCCCGTACTCCAGTAGAGGTCGGCTAGATGCTGGAGTGCTCCCACATTGTCAGGAGCTGCGGCGATGGCCTGCTTGTACTCGGAGACGGCGCCCGGGGTGTTCTGCATGCTCTCCATCACTTCGCCGGCTAGCTCATGGGCGAGGGGGGTGTTGGGGTCGATGGCCTGAACCTGCGAGAGAGCTTGCTCAGAGAGCTGCAGGTGGAGCTTGCCGAGGGTGTACCAAGCCTCCTGGTCCCGGGGGTCGGCCTTGAGGAGGGCGTCGAGCTGGGGGAGGGCCTCCTGGGGCCGGTTGGCGCCGATCAGGGCGTGCACCAGGGTCATGCGGGCAAAGCGGTCGGCGGGCATTGCCTGGACGCCGGCCTCGAGGGGAGGGATGGCGTTGGTTGCCTGCCCGAGCTCGAGGAGGCTAGCGCCGAGCATGATCTGGGCGCCGTGCATCTCCGGGGCGACGGTGAGGCCCTGCTTGAGGACGGCGGCGGCCTCCCCATAGCGGCCCAGGTTGAAGTAGAGGCGGCCGAGGTTGTTGTAGGCCTGGGGGAGGTTGGGGGCGAGCTTGAGGATGTGGCGGTAGTCGGAGATGGCGGTTTCGGGCGAGTTGGCTGCCTGGGCTGCCTGGGCGTGCTCGTAGAGGGCCTGGACCTCCGGGGAGACGGTCTCCTGGGCCACCAGGCTGCTTCCGCCGGAGGGGAGGAGAGTGCACGAGATCAGGAGGAGGAGTACGGGACGCATCGAGCTACCAGTATAGGAGCGGGTGGGGCGATGAGAGAAGGGGTACACCTCCCCCCGGGTACTTTCGGCCAAAGTCTTCGAAAGGGGGGAGTTAGCTCGACTTGCGGCGGATCCAGAGGGGAAAGGTCCTGTTTTCCGTAGATTTTGCTGCAAAGTCTTCGATCTATTGGGCTTACGATGAGCCGGCTTCCCTGTGCAGAGAGTGCTTATTTCTATTGTAGCCAGCGTGGGTTGGGATTGCGCCATGTGTGTAGGCCCTGGCAAGGACAAGCAACGGACGAATATGGGGGGTCTCTCCACTGCGCTCCGCTCCGGTCGAGATGATTGCGAATTTCTTGGATGCCTTGACGTCTTCCTGGTAGAAGCCCGGGTTGCGGAACTCCGTGATGTTGCGGAGCGCGTTTCCGAGCACATTTGGTTCCTGTGGTGCTGACAAACGCATCGGGGGTGATGACGACGCGCGAGCTCTGCCCCGGGTGTGAGCCCTTGGGACCGCTGGCGAAGCCGAGGTTCTTGTAGTTGGTTGTGCTGCGCTTGACACCTGGCACGAAGCTGGGACGGTTGAAGCAACCGGCGCAGGCGAGCGGTTTGTCGTTCTGCACCGCTTTGGTGAAGCCTGGCGCGGTGACGGTGATGGTGTAGCGACCCGGGACCAGACCGGTAACGCAGTAGGTTCCGGAGGAGCTGGTGACCAGGTTGTTGGTGGTACCTGTGCCGACATTGGTGACGATAACGTTTGCGCCGGGGACGACGGGGCCGGTGGGGTCGGTGACGCCGCTTGAGGCTTGCGCGAGGCGGGATCTGCCGTTGTGCTCGACGAGCGGGGTCGACTACCGGTCGAGCGATCAGGGTCGGGTGTCCACGTTGGGAGTTTCGGTGTTGGAGTGTGAGCCCGCCAGATGCGCGACGGTTGCGAATTCGGCGGCAGCTTCGCTGGTGCGCCCCAGCCGGCGATAGATGCGACCCAGCATGAAGTGCGGCTGTTCGGCTGCGGGCGCCAGCTCTGCCGCGCGCCGCAGCGGGGCGATCGCCTCGGTGTATCTGCCGAGAGCTTCGAGAGCGAGCCCGAGCTCCTGCTGCGCGAGTGCGTTGGACGGGCCGGCCTGTACGGCCTGGCGCAGCGGCTCGAGCGCCTCGGGGGCGTGCCGCTGGGTCAGCAGAAGCATGCCGAGGTCAAGGAAGGGTTGCGGGTCCTGTATGCCTTGTTGGCGTTGCCAGTCGATGGCCGTATTGTAGGCAGCGATGGCATCGGCAGGGCGCTGCAGCTTTTCGTAAGCCAGACCCAGGTTGTACTCTGCCCTGCTGTCGTGAGGCCGCAGATGGAGGCAGCGTTGGAAGGAGGTGATGGCCTCGGCCGCGTGGTCCTCGTTGTATTGGGTACGACCGAGCAGGTACCAACCGGTGGGGTCATCGGGGGAGTTTGCGGTGGCAAGCAGAAGCCAGTGCTCGGCGTCGGCGAAGTCCTTGAGCAGGATGTAGTCGGATGCAATGACGATCAGATCGCCGGAGGTCGGTTGCCGCAAACGCGCAGCCGCGGTGTACTCGGCCAGCGAGTCCACGGGCTTCCGTTCGCGGAAGAGCACATAAGCGAGGAGGTAACGGGCTTCGGCCAACGATGGCTCCCCCAGAAGCGAACTTCGGAGCGAGGACTCCGCGGCAGGGAACTGGCCCTCCTCGATCAGGTGCTTGACGGCGGCTAGATCCCTGGGCTGTTTTGGCTCAGGCACCTGGCTGGAGATCGAGGGGATAAAGAGCGCAGTGGCTAGTGCGAAGGACAGAGACGCGGGCCGGATCGAGGGGTTCCGGCGCTGTGGTCTGCCCGGGGTAAGAGGCTCCAGATAAGAGGTTTCCTGCATAAAAGCCTTAGTGTAGCTCCCGGGCAGAAGGGGAGCTGCCAACCTTTATCAAACGCAGCGACCTTCTCTGCGAGCCGCACAAGCCAAGCGATTGTCTGTGGACGAGTCATCCAGGCGTGTCGTAGAATCCGGCGGTCGCTCCGGCGCTTCCTTTGCGCGGACCGAAGAGCCCTTCCCGGAGATTGTCATGCGTCGCTTTGGCCCCGTGTCCCTTGTCGTTGTCTTCTTTTTGTCGCTTATCACCGGCTCGCAAGCGCACGCGCAGAAGAATCCCGCTATCCCCCCAAACACCGCGCGCATCCACTTCTTCCGGCCGGACGGCATTTACACCAACTGGACCGTTTACGCCTTCAACGACACCACCTCGGACGAGGGCAACTACGGCGGCGGCCCCAACCAGGTTGCCGGCACCGACGCCTACGGCGTTTACTATGATATCGGGCTCAAGCCCAACGGCCAGGATCTCGGCTTCATCGTCCACAACATCAAGACTGGCACCAAGAACACACCTGCCGACCTCCACCTTAACATTGCTCTCTACAACGAGGCCTGGATCATCTCCGGCGACCCCACTGTTTACCTTACCCAGCCCACCCCCGCCCAGCTTCTGAACGCCAACTTCCTCAAGCTCCAGGCCTTCTGGATCGACCGCACGACTATTGCGATCCAGACCGCGTACTTCCAGCCTGGCAACACCTACGCCCTGTACTCCGACCTTTCCGCCTCGCTCAAGCTCACCACGACCGGCATCACCGGCGGAACGTCCGTGCCTCTCACGCCATCGGGCGCCCTCACCGCCGCCCAACTCGAACGCTTCCCGCAGCTCAAGACCGGCTACACCGCCCTTCAGCTTCCCCCCAGCATCAAGTCCGCTGACCTCCAGACGCTCCTCGAAGGCCAGCTTGGCGTCGCCTCCCTACACCCGGACGGCACACTCGCCTATGCCACGAGCGTCCAGGACGCCGGCGTCCTGGACGACCTTTACGCGTACTCGGGCAAGCTCGGCGTCATCATTCGCCACTCCAACTCTGACGACGAAGACTCCAACGACGTCGACGATAACAATGCGTCCGTCCAGATCAAGGTCTGGGCCCCCACTGCCCAGTCCATGATCCTCCAGCTCTTCAAAGCAGCCACCAGCACCGCCCCCGACGAGACCCTGCGCATGCACGAACGCAACGGCGTCTGGAGCGCTACGGTCGATCCGTCCTACGTCGGCCATTACTATCTCTTCGACGAGAAGGTGTACGCCCCCTCCGCGCGCGCCGTTGTCGAAAATATTGTTACCGACCCTTACTCCATCGACCTCGCCATCAACGGCATCAAGAGCCGCCTGACCGACATCAATGCCCAGGCCAACAAGCCCGAAGGCTGGGATGAGAGCCGCTCTCCAGACCTCGCCCGCATCAACGACCTCAGCATTTACGAGCTCCATGTCCGCGACTTCAGCGTCGGCGACGCCACCGTGCCCGCCGCCGATCGTGGCACCTACCTCGCCTTTACCGACCGCAACTCCGACGGCATGAAGCACCTCGCGGAGCTCGCTGGCTCCGGCCTCAAGGCCATCCACCTGCTGCCCACCTTCCACTTCAACAGCATCAACGAAGACAAGTCCACATGGAAGACCACCGGCGACCTTTCCATCTACCCGCCTGACGGCCAGCAGCAGCAAGCCGCCGTGGCGGCCATCCAATCCTCCGACGCCTACAACTGGGGCTACGATCCCGACCACTACCTCGCCCCCGAGGGCGCCTACGCCACCAATCCCTACGACCGCGTCCGGCAGTACCGCCGCATGGTCCAGAGCTTGCACCAGACCGGCCTCCGCGTCATTCAGGACGTTGTTTTCAACCACACCAGCGGCTTCGGCGAGGCGCCCAACTCCATCCTCGACGAGGTTGTGCCCAACTATTACAACCGCCTCGACAATGACGGCAGCCTCGAAACCGGCTCCTGCTGCGCCGACACGGCCACGGAGCACTACATGATGGGCAAACTCCAGAAGGACGCCATCGTCTATAACGCGAAGAAGTACAAGATCGACGGCTTCCGCTTCGACATCATGAGCTTTACCTTCGTCAAGAACCTCGAGGGGATTCGTCAGGCACTCTCACAGCTCACTCTCGCCAAGGACGGCATCGACGGATCGAAGATCTATATCTACGGCGAAGGGTTCAACTTCGGCGAGACGGCCAATAGCGCTCTCGGGGTCAACGCCTCACAGCTCAATCTCTACGGGACCGGCTTCGGCAGCTTCAACGATCGCATCCGCGACGGCATTCGTGGCGGCGGACCCTTCGATGACGTGCGTATCCAGGGCTTCGCTACCGGGCTCTACACGGACCCCAGCATCTACACCTCCCAGCTAACCCCGCTGCTTGACCAGAAGGCTACCCTCCTCCACCGCTCCGACTGGATCCGCGTCGGCCTTACCGGTAACCTTCGCGACTTCCCCTTTATCGACGCTACCGGCACGGCGACCACGGGCGGCAAGCTCGACTACCAGGGTCAACCGACCGGCTACACCGCCTCTCCGATTGAAGCTGTCAACTACGCTTCAGTCCACGACAACCAGATTCTCTTCGACACCATTCAGATCAAGGCCGCCGAAGGAGATACTGCCGCCACTCGCGCGCGCCGCCAGGTTCTGGCAAACAGCCTCATCGAGCTCGGTCAGGGCGTTCCCTTCTTCGCCGCCGGGGACGACCTCCTCCGCTCGAAGGACATGGACCAGAACTCCTACGACTCCGGCGACTGGTTCAACAAGATCGACTGGACGGGGTTAGGGAACAACTGGGGTATCGGCCTCCCGATCGCCAGCCAGAACCAGCCACAGTGGTTCATCGAACAGCCTCTGCTTGCCAACCTTGCCCTGAAACCTACTCCCGCCGAAATCCAATTCACCACGGCGGCCTTTCAGGAGTTCCTTCGCATCCGCGAGAGCTCCGGCCTCTTCCGTTTGACCACCTTCGACCAGATCGAGCGCAACCTCCACTTCCTGAATACCGGCACCGCGCAGATCCCGGGCCTTATCGTCATGGACCTGCAGTCTTCCGACAACCCTTCCCGGGGCAACGAGCACATTGTCGTTCTCTTCAATGGCACCAACCAGACCCAGACGTTCACCTCGCCCACCCTTGCGGGTCAGCCTCTTCGCCTGCACCCCATCCAGCGCAGCTCGGCTGACCCGGTTGTCCGCACGACCACCTTTGACGGCAAGACCGGCGCTACTACGATTCCCGCGCTCACGACCGCCGTCCTCGTCAGCAACGAGTGAGCGAGGCGAAGGCTCTCCATTACGGAACGAGCACGATCGGAGCTCGCCAAAACGTTGCTTTCATAGCTGTCGGATCGAGCACCGTGACCTGGCAGTCGTACTCTCCGGGCAGAAGATTTTTCATCGCCAGGTCGAAGCTGAGAGGCATGGTTCCGAGCCGGCTGGCGGCGCTGGGAGAGACGGCTGTCGGTTGGGTCTCGAATACTTTGGCGCCAGCGCGGTAGAGGCTGACGAAGGCGAAGAGGGGCTGGCTGCTCGAAGGCGGCGGCTTGTACGCCTGGAGGTACACGTACATCTCGCGGGTGGTGCTGAAGACTCGAGTGACGCTGGGGACGAGCTTCTTTCCGTTTTGGACGAGAGGATTGACGGCTGCTTCCTTCTCCCGGTCCTTGGCTTTTGAGGCGTCGTAGAGGGCTTCCTTGAGGTCGACTCGCTGGCTGCTGAGCACGACCGAGCTGATGGGAATTTGCTTCTCCTCCTTGTTGAGGTTGGGGATGACAAAGGTGGTCTGGTAGGTTCCGATTCTGCCGGTCTCATCGTCGCGGGCCAGGAATTTGATCATGTACTTGCCCGGCAGGAGGGTGAAGCCGGCATCGTACTCGATCGGGCGATGCGCGAGCTCGGCGGCAGTGGCATCGGTGAGCTTGATGTTGACGTTGTCGCGGACGTTGGTAACGGTGGTGCCGCCGACCAGATCCTTGATCTCGCCGACGAAGTCGATCAGGGTGTGTTCGGCGCCGCCGCGCTTGGCGAGGGCGAGCTCACGGCCGGGAATCTTGACGACAATGGGAACGAAATACTCGGCGCGATTAAGTTGGAAGTGATCGATTTCCATGGCGATGGAGAGCTGGGTGATAGGGTCCTCGAGCATGAGGGCATCTTCAAGCTGGCGTTCTTTGTCGACGGCGGTGAAGCGGCTGAACTGTTTTTCGGCGTAGTAGCCCTGGCGGTAGGCGAGATCGACTGCGGCCGGCTGATTGAGGGTGATCTTGACGCGGCGGAAACGTCCGTTCTGCACGGTGTTGGTGGTGTAGTAGCCGAGGATGTAGTACTCGGAGACGGCCTGCTGGGCCTGAACGATGCCGCGGGTGAGGTCGTTGTTGTCGAAGAGCGCCTTGCCTCCGGTGTCGCCGGCCAGGGCGAAGAGGGTGTCCTGCGATTGCTGGAACGTGTTGGTGACAGCTTGGGCTGCAGCGCCGGTGTACATGCTGGCATTTCCGGGCGAGCCCTGGGTGGCATCGCCCAGGGGCGCCTCCGCGACGAGGCCGCGCGCGTCGACGGGCCAGAAGGAGACACCGGCTTTGATGGCGGCGTCGACCGTGGCGTGGAGCTGGGCCTGATTGTCGATGCCGTTGAGGCGGAGGCCGCTGGCGAAGTAGATGAGGGATTTTTTCTCGTTCAACTGCCCGAGCATCCGGGCCGCGGTCTGCAGCGCGGAGAGCTGACGATCGGTGTTGAAGACGTTGAACTCGCTGTCGTCCTGGCCGAAGGCGGCGCCGGTGTCTGCGCTGCTGGCGTCGTCGATCGTCTCGGCGGAGTCCTGGCCCTCGCCGACGATGAGGGTCTGGAGGATGCTGAGCAGCTTGTTGCGGTCGGCGGTGAAGTCCTGAAGGACGTCGACCGAACCGCCCGAGTAGCGGAGGATGGAGACGAGATCGACGGTGGTCATTTGGGTGCGCAGGAACTGTTCCGCCGCGGAGAGGGCGCGGATCTGATCGGCGGGACGCATGGCAGACATGTCGAAGTAGAGGGCGAGGAGGCGGCGGTTCTTGTAGCGCTCGCTGCCAGCGGTTTCCGGAGCGACCTGTGTGCGGGCGAGCCGCTTATAGAGCTTGAGCTCTTCGGTTCCGGGCGGCGCCACTGGCAGCGGAGCTACGCCGGTGGCAAGATCCTGGTGCTCACAGAAGCGGATCGTCTGCGGTGTGCCGTCCTCGGTGAGCGTAAAGTCCTTGGCCGTGAGCCCATGGATGAACTTGCCCTGCTTGTCTTTGACGACGACGGTTTCGACGACCAGTTGCGCCTTGACCGAGAGGGTGTAGGTGTTTGAGGCGCCGGCTTGCTTGTTCACGCCGATCTGCTGCGCGGCTGCCGACGCGGCTGTGGTTACGAGAAGGAGGAGGGCTCGAATAGTCTGCATTTCAGAACCTCAGGCGCAGCGTGGTTTCGAGGCTGCGCATCGGATTGGCGCCAAGGGGAAGACCGAATTGTGTGCTGTTCACGGTCGTGATCCAGTTGGTGAAAACGACGTGATTGAGCAGGTTGGTCGCGTCCACGCGAGCGTCAAGATAGAAGCGCCCCCGAGGCCGGAAGGTGCGGGCGAGTGAGGTATTGAGAGTGAACTGGCCGGGGCCGGTGATGGAGTTTCTGCCCGCGGTTCCCCATTGACCAGCCTGAGGTGCTGTATAGGCCGCGGCGTTGAGATGTAGGCCCGCGTGCGACGTGTAGATGCTTGTGCCCGTCAGGTCGGGGCGGATGGTGCCGGTGAAGCCTGCCCCGGGAACCGCGGCCAGGTAGATGGGTGTTTCCGGCAGGCCGGTGCCGGCGACGACCTGCGCGAGCGTGGTCCACTCCTTCAGCAGCCTGCCGCGCCAACCGCTCATAAGACCACCGCCGCCGAGGCCCTGGCCGCTGGTGTATTGGACCTGCAGGTTGAGGAGATGGCGCTGATCAAAGCTGGAACGCGAGCGCTCGCCCCGCAGATCGAGCCAGTTCTGCGCGATGGTGGGTGTGGTCTCGACGGAGCTCTGCACTTGTGCGTTGGTGGATGGCGTCGAGGGTGAGCTCTGATTCTGCGAGCTGGTGGTGACGTGCCCCTGGCCGCCCAGAACGGCGTCATCGTCGATTGACTTTGAAAAGGTGTAGAGGAGAGAGGCGGTGAAGCCGCTGCGGAGCCTGCGGCGCAGCTGGAGCTGAGCAGACTCGCGAGTGGAATCGCCGCCGGAGGTTTCGTAGACGAAGCCCGAGGGGCAGGCCAGGCAGGGATCGGCGGCGCCGAGAGGGTAGGTGTTGGGCAGAAACTGCTGGACGCCCCGCGTGCCTTTAACCCCCAGGTAGGTTGCGGTGAGCTGCAGCGCTGCGGGCAGATCGCGTTGCACCGCCAGCTGCCACGTTTGTGCGTAGCCGACGCGGAAGTTGGGGTCGACTGCGAAGGTGTTGGAGGTCACGGAGGAGCACGGGTTGAAGCCGTTTGCGAGCGTAAGCGGGCAACGGGCGCTGTTCTGGACGCTAAGGCTCTTCGAGAGCGGGGCCTGCTGGGCGAGTTGGAGAACGGGCCCTTGGTAGACGGAGGTGTCGTGATAGATGCCATACCCGGCGCGAACGACGACCGTGGAAGCGGGGATGGGGCGCCAGGAGAGGCCGAAGCGCGGTTCGAAGCCGAGGCGGTCCGGGCGGAGGAGGGAGTTGGGATAGCGGTCGCCAGTGAGCGGGCCGACCGGAGCGCTTGCGAGGACAGGAGCGGCGGCGGTGAAGCCCGGTGTGAGGTCGAGGTTGACGAGCCGTCCGTGAAGTTCGGTCATCGGAGCGCCGTACTCCCAACGCACTCCCGCGTTGATCGTGAGCGCGGGAAGAACCCGCCAGTCGTCTGTGGCGTAGAGGTCGTATACGGGCTGGCGGAGGTATTTATCCGCGTTGCCGAAAGCAATGGAACTGGTGTCCGGTACGCCCAGGAGGAAGTCTGCAAGGTCGGAGCCGCCGGTTGCGGTGCTGTTCGCCGTGCCCTGCGTCGCAGCGCCGGTAAAGGTGAAGGTGCCTCTCGGATCCTGCTGAAAGAGATCGTTGAACTGCTGTTTGCGAAGGTCGCCGCCGATGGTGATGTTGTGACGGCCGCGGTAGATGGCGGCAGACGCGGAGAAGGCGTCGGTGCGATTGCGGTTGAAGGAGCTTTGCGCATCGACAAGGGGCGAGATGCCGCCCGAGAAGTAGAGCGTGGGTGGCCCCCAGTAGGTGGGCTCCTGATTGTTACCTGAGATGCCAGCGTCGCCCGAGACGTTCTGGCGGTTTTGAAAGAAGGGTGCGACGTGCGTTCTGAGGCGGCTGAAGCGATACCCGCTGTAGACGAACAGATGCTGACTGAAGCGGTGCGACCAGTTGACGTTTGTGTTGATGCCTAACGTCCCCGTGGTGTCGGTGAAGCCAAACAGATTGGCGTTGCTGGACCGGATGCTCTGAAAATTGAATGCACCGTAGATCTGGTCCTTGTGGCCAAGGGTCTTATCGAGGCGAGACAGGAGCGCGTCCCGATGGCTGCTGTTGAGGACGGGCACCTGGTAGTTGTAACGCGTGGTGCCGGCGATGTTGGGCAGAGGATAGAGCTGCAACAGCGCCCGGGCTTGTGGGCTGACGGGGACGACGTTGCCGGCAAAGGGCAGGGAGGTGCCGGGGTCGAAGATGGGCACCGGCTGCCCAAGGGCGTTGAGCACGCCCGAGAGATCTCCTGTCCGCTCCGCTGCTGTAGGGACGAGGCCAGCTTCAGCGGCTGCGATGCGATCGCGGGTCCACTGGTAGGCGAGGAAGAAGTTAGGGCCGTGCCGGAGCAGGTGCGGGATCTTGATTGGACCGCCGAGGGTAAGCACGCCGGTAAACCGGTTGTAAGAGGCCTTGGGCGTGTCGAGCCCGCTCAGCGAGTAGGGCCGCGCATCCAGGGCGGAGTTATCGAAGATGGCGGCGAGCCCGCCGGTGTAAAGGCTCTTGCCGCCGGAACGGCTGTTTCCAAAGGCCTGGTCGATGGAAAACTTTGAGGTGGCCGCGTTGTTGGAGCTGCCGTTAACCAGGAAGCCGTCGGAGGATCGCTCGTCTTCGGGGGGCTTCGGGATGTCGGGCGCATTGGCTCCGGCTGAGGGCTTCGGCGACGTCTTCTGCGCCTCCACGGGTCCAGCCGTGCTGAGGTTCGGCAACGGAGTCGGCTGAGCCTGTGGCAGTTTGGATTGCGCCAGCATCTGATCGAGCGGCAGCAAGGTGAGCTCCCAATGGGCCGAAGGTGTATGCGGGGCGATGGTCACCTCGGTCGTGACCGTCGAGAAGCCCTGCATTTCGACTCGGATCGCCCAGGGTCCGTCCGGCAGGTCGGCGAACGTATACAGGCCTCCCTGGTCGGAGACAGCCGTGAATGCCTTACCGGCCTGCGTCGCGGTGACCGTAGCTCCAGGGACAGGCTGACCGCCGAAGGTCACCAGCCCGTGATACTCCGAAGCCACGGCTACGCTTGAGATTGCGAGCCATGCAAGCACGCAAACGAGGTGGAGGAGCTTCTGAATTTGGTGACTTGCTTTCTTTCTCATTAGCCCGGGCCCGTTTGCGGCTTCAGTTCTCGGAAGGCTTCTCGACGTGATCGATTATGAGGACATCGGCGGGAGCCTTCATGGCGTCAAGCTTGAGACCGATCTGCTCCTGGATGGCGGTGTACAGAGCCGGTGGCGTATTGGCGGAGTCGGTTGTGGGAGGAATCTTGGCTCCCATGCCGCCAAACTGGGAGTCGTCGGGAGTCCACTTGAGAGTGAAGTCGTATCGTCCGGCAAGACCGGTCTGATCGACCACAGGGCGGTCGAGCACGGCATTCTGCATAAGGTTGGTGAAGTCGTACATATTTGCATTGTGGACGTTGAGGTCGCCTATGGCGCGGAAGGACAGCCCCGGAAGCCCGTTCGGATCGCCCTCGCTCCTGGTGAGCTTTGGGCCAGTCTTCGCGACGGACAGCACATAGACGGAGAGATCTCTTTTGTCGCGGTGAAAGGTCAACTTGCAGCGCTCGACGATCAGCTTCTGCAACATGCCTCTCCACTGCTTGTCGTTGGGCGCGCCTTCACCGTCGGGCTGCGCGTCGATATCGAACTTCTCCGTATCGAACCAAGCCGGGGCGCCGACGATCTGCTTCGCATGGACCCCGTAAGCAAACGACAGGATCTCGTTCATGGTGGTGTTGATGGTCTTGAAGCGACGCCCCTGAACGATAAACGCCTTGCCTTGTTCATCCGGCTTCGCGGGCTTGACGGTGGCGACCTCGAAGGTGGGGGATGCGTTTGCGCTCATCGGCGGCAGCCTGGGTGTCGGCGGCGGAATGGTCCATTCCGTCGCCGGCGTTGCACGCGTGAGGTTGAGGGGTAGAGGGTTCGGACCCTGGGTCCAGTTGCCTAGGATTGACTTGCCATCCGGACTCAGCGTGCCTTCATAGGCGCCGCCTATTGCCGTAAGCGACATCTTCACGGTTGTGCCATCCAGAGTGATTTTGGTGACCGGGAGCCCGTCGCCACCCTGGTCGATGCTGTAGAAGACCGCCTTGTAACCGCCGCCGTCCGCCCTTGTGATCTTCACGACGGTGCGCAGATCCTTGCCGGCGTGGAGCGTGCCCTGCCAGGTGTCAGCGATGTCCTGGGTCGCCGATTGGGCGCGGAGGCGTGTTCCGGAGATCGAGCTGAAGAGGATCAGAACGGATGCTGCAAAGAGGACGGCCAACCGGAGCAAACACCTGCTGCTGAGATCGCGTTTTGTAAGCACCTGTATTGGCTTCATGAGAACAGACCTTTCTATTCGAATCAGCTTACGTTAGACGGAGCGAATCGGTTCACTCCCAGAGCTTGTTTCTGCCTTCCGCGGATCCACTGCTGCTCCGTCGCTGTTACAAGTCCGCTAATTCTCGGAAGGCATCTCGGCGTGATCCACGACGAGGACTTCCACGGGAGCCTTTGCAGGCTCCAGCTTCAGGCCAAGCTGCTCCTGTATGGCGGTGAAGAACGAAGGCCATGCGGTATCGGTGGCTTCGTCTCCAGACCGATCGATTCCGGGCCCTCTCGGGGCGAGGTTGTCGGGTGTCCACCGCAGGGCGATGTCGTAGCGGCCACGCAGGCCTGTCCGGTCCACGACGACCCGTCCCAACTTGCCAGAGAAGTTAAGCGCCAGGCCCGCCATGCTAAAGTTCTCTCCCTCCAGGAGTCCTGGTCCACTCTTCGTGATCAGGGTATCTGTACCTTTGATCTCGGTATGGAAAGCCGTCGCGGAGTTTGTCTCGTGCAACCTGGGTCCGTTTTTCGCCACCGCCAGCGCGTACACGGGCAGATCTCTCGACTCGCGATGGATCATAAGCTTGAAACGATCAGCAAGCATTGCCTGAAGCATGGATCTCCGCTGTTCCAGGCTGAGGTTAGCAAAGGCTGGTGTCTGCCCGACGTCGATCTTGGCTTCGATGTCGAAGAACACAGACTTCAGCCATGCCGGTCCACCCTCGAGCCGGTTCTCCTCATAGGTGCCGTATGCGTCCTGAATTACCTGCCGCAGCTCCACGCCTCGGGCCGTAAAGCCGTTCACGGTGAACTGCATCTTCCATCCCAACCGATGCGGGTCGCTGGGCTTGACCGTGGCTACTTCGAAGAGCAGCGCCTCCTGCTTTGCAGGACGTGGAAGTGCAGCGTCTGCAGCTGCGGCGCTTTGGGCATATGTCAGTCGATCGGCAAGGCAACAAGCGCAAACCATCAGGGCAAAGATCCAGGCTTTTTTGCGCGACGGCCGGCCTGTATGTCTTCTGCTGCTCATAAGTATGCGAATGGTTCCTTTCCTTCTGAGGTGCTGCAGAAAATGCTTCAGGCCGTAGCCACTAATTCTCCGTAGGCAGCTCAGCCCGGTCGACGACGAGAGTTTCAACGGGACCCTTTGTCGGCTGGAGTTTCAGGCCGAGCTGTTCCTGCAGCGCGGTGAAGATGGATGGCGGGGTATCGTTGGTTTCGGCGTGCGCGCCGCCGTCCGGTCCGGCCATTGCCGCCTGCTCGGGCGTCCACTTCAGGTGCAGATCGTACTCTCCCTTCAGGCCGGTCTTGTCTATGACTGTGCGGTCCAACTGCCCCGATAGCTGATAGGTCAGAGACGATATGGGCACGGCATTCGCGGTCATGACGTTGTTGTTAATGGACATGCCGCCTCGCCCCGGATCCGCCTCCGCAGACTTCGGTGCGCTCTCCTTGAACTTTGGCCCATCCTGCGTGACAATTAGCTCGTACTCCGGACGGATCTTGGTCTCCGTGTGCACCTGCACGTGAAAGCGATCCGTCAGAATGGGAACGAGCATCGCTCGGCGTTGCTCCGGCGTTAGTTTCTTCAGCGCATCGAGATCCGGATCGACGATCTTTGCGTTGACGTCGAAGCGCGCCGACTCCGCCCAACCAGGCACGCCGGAGATGAGGCCTTCGCGGAATCCGTAGGCATTGCTTAGCAGCGCCTTGAGCAATACATTCGTCGCGGTAAAGCTGCCATCATGCGTCCAGATGCTCGAATTCCAACTGCCGGACTTGTTCGGCTTGACTGAAACCACGTCGAATGCGGGCGCCGCAAGAGGTGCGCCTGGATGCTCCGACGCGGGTGCGGGTGCCTGGCCAGATGCGTCTTGCATGAGCATGAGCACGGAAACAACAAGCAGCAGCGGAAGTGCGCTCGACAGCTTTACCATGAAGGAAACGGGGTAGCGCATAGTTCGGATATCTCTTCCTCGCATCGCAACCGATGCCCGTGATGCGAGCTCAACGAGCTTAGAACAGTAGAGTGATTCCTGATACCGATGCGTTATGGACAGAGCGGTCCCGAATCGGTTAGCAGATGGAGTGATCTTTCGTTTCATTTTCAGGAGCAGTGAGCGACCGCGAATGGGTCGTCATTCCGCGAAGCTGCGAAGAGGATTCCGAGCATCAGCCTGATCCTCAGGAATATATATTGACAGAGCTGGCGTCTCGTACTTAACTCTTCCGTATATTTCGCATTGTGAGAGCAGCGTGAACGCGATGGAGGCGCCTCTATCTTTAGCTCTGTCAAGGATGCCAAGACAGACGTTTCGGAGCTTCCGTATATTGCGAGTGACATTGGCGGCCTTCTCGCTCAGAAATTAACTTGGGCCGTCAAGCTGATGACGCAGTTCTGAAACGGACGTTTCAGGAAGTACAGGATTTAGACCAGTTACTGTCAGTCGCTGCCCTTGTGTTCCTTCTGAGCTGCGATCCAGACCTCTCGTGCCGCATCGGCGTTCAAAGCCGCTATGCCGAGTCCGACAACCAGGTCGGGCCAACCGGAGCGGATGTAGACCGTCAGCAAGGCGGTCGCGATCATCGCGATGTTTGCTAGGACATCGTTGCGGGACGAGAGGAACGCTGCTCGCAGGAGACTGCCGCTATGCTTGCCGAACCGTGCGAGTAACGACGCACAGCACAGGTCACGACCAAAGCGCCTGCCGCAGTAATGGAGAAGGGAATAGGCGCGGGAGGAAATGGACTGTGAATCTTTGCCCACGCTGTCCAGAGGGTTGCGATGCCGGGAATGAGCAGAATGCCTGCAAGGACGGCGCCGAGCCGCGACCGGTTTCTGACACCCCAGCTTAGTGCTATAGCGATGAGGATGTTAAGGGAGGCATCTTCGAGAAGTCGACGCTGTCCGCGAACAGCGAAACCGAACCAACAGCTCGTGCAGTTACGAACTCCACACAGAAGTAGGCCAGATTCAGTAAAGCGACTAGGATCACGACTTTGCGAAGTTGATTTTGAGCGATGATGGCGACCCCCTTCCGGAAACATGACTTTTGTCTAGAACTCGTAATTAAGCGAGAACTGAATGCGTCGTGCGTTGGATGTAGCAATGGGCTGTCCGAAGCCGGTCTGGGGAACAATTCCGGAGCCGTAGACCGTGTTCAACAGCGAGACGTTGCGGTGATTGAGCAGGTTGAACGATTCAGCCACGACATCCAGGTGACCAGAGCCGAGCGGCAGAACTTTAAGGACCCGAAAGTCGAGATCAATGTTTGTTAGGCCGGAGAGGGAATTGCGCGACGAGCTAAGCGGACGAGCGGCAAAGGGATAAATATGCTCTCGATTGCTGTCCAGTCCCGTGATGGGGTTCGCTCGAAAGCCGCTACCGACGCTCAGAATGGGCGCAGACTCCAAACCCGTCAGCAGACGCATGATCGGGTCGGGGTTGGCATTTCGTGCAGCGCGTCCTGTGCATCGTCGAGGTCAGGCATTTGTCGCCGCAACCCATGGTGATGAGCAACGCTGCATTAGTTGCAAGCTCCTGGGTCCATTTCTGAGGCTTAGCGTGACTGAGGTCGATTCCAACCTCCCTGCATAACGGCAAGGACCTCTGGGTGTACACGCAAGCCTGGTTCCGTTCCTGCGGAAATAGCTTCCGCCTTCGTGCGGTCGGCAAGCCGGTTGAAGAAAGCAGCTGCCATCTGGGATCGTCCGGCGTTGTGAATGCAGGCGAAAATAACTCTTTGCATTACGGCAATCTCCCTTACTTTGTTCCAATCTCGTCAATCTCCTTCTGGGTCGCGAAGCTGTCGAGCGTAGCAGGCGGCTCTCTGAGAAAGAGGCTGATGCGCCGGTCAAGGGCTTGGAACGCCTGGCTGTAAGCCCGGTCGATCTCCTCGGAAGTCCCTTGGGCGGCGGCCGAGTCGGGGATGCCCCAGTGCGCCGTCATCGGCTGACCTGGCCACAAAGGACAAGCTTCCAACGCCGCTTTGTCGCAAACCGTAAAGACGAAGCTGAGGTGGGGCGAGTTCTGTTTGAGAACTCGTCCCACGATTTGCTATGCGCGTTCATTGCGCTCAGTCCACCTTCTCGAGCTGCCGAATCGCTTCGGGCCGCACCGCTCCAGTCGGATGACTGCCCGCGCTAAACGCAGTAAAGTTCCCGCGTCCTTTCGGTTCAGGATCGCCTCGGCCATGATCGAACGGGCAGAGTTGCCGGTGCAAAGAAAGAGGACGTTGTAGTGCGACATGACAGCTCCTGGATTTCAACGGGAAGCAATGAACCCCCTGCTCAGGAACAGCAGGTCGGACCGCAGCAGGCGCTAGAAGCTGCGGTTTGCGGCTTCATGGCGTAGACCTTCACACTCGCGGCCGCCGCGTTGATGTCGTGTTGCGAGAGCAGCATGGTCAGATCATCGTGCAGGGCAGGTTTATAAGCGGGCGCGCAGCAAGCCGCCTCGACCATCGGTAGCGGGTTCGCCGCTCCCGGCTCTGCTTCGCCCATTGCCGGCGAGCAGCAACCGGCCTGGTTCTCGACCTTGGCATACGCGTTCAGGTCCGCGCCGCTATCCAAGATTTCGACGTGCTCGAAGCCAGCAGCCAGCAGCCCGTCCCGGTAATCGTCAAGTTTGATGGCTCCTGCGATGCAACCGACGTAGGCGGCCATGCTCTGCGCGACGGCCTCGGGCAGATCGTGCTTCAACGCGATGTCGCTGACGGCGACTCGTCCACCCGGCTTGAGAACGCGGGCAATCTCGCGAAAGACGGCTGGCTTGTTGGGTGCGAGGTTTAGAACGCAGTTGGAAATGACGCAATCGACGGAGGCGTCTGGAAGCGGAATCTGGTCGATGGTGGACTGGAAGAACTCGACATTGGTGTAGCCGCCCGCCCGAGCATTCGCTCGCGCCCGCTCAATCATCGCGGTGGTCATGTCGATGCCGATGGCGCGGCCCCTCGGCCCAACCACCTTCGCCGCTAGAAACACGTCCAAACCGCCACCGGAACCTAGATCGACCACCACCTCACCGGGTCTGAGATGGGCCGTGGCCGTGGGATTCCCGCAGGAAAGGCCCATGTTGGCCTCGGCTGGAATCGAGGTCAGCTCCTCTGCTGTGTAGCCGAACGCCTCAGCGACGGCCTGCACACCTGCATGATTGTTCGATAAGGTACTCTCCGCGACCGCCCCGTATTTCGATTTCACCGACTCCAAAAGCTGCTCCGTCATAACGCCTCCGTGAGAAACATATCTGGGATGCCGACTATATCCATTGCAGACGCATACGTCAATGCGTATAAATAGGGCATGGCGAAATCGGTACCGTACGATGTGGAGCGTTTCTTTCAAGCTTTAGGTGATAACACAAGGCTCCGACTGCTCAATCTCATGGGAGAGCAGGAGATTTGCGTCTGCTATTTCGTGGAGATCCTGGGCGGTCCTCAGCCGAAGATCTCGCGGCACCTAGCCTACCTGCGGAGTGCGGGGATTGTGGCCGCGCGGCGGGAAGGAAAGTGGATGCACTATCGCGTCGTTATGCCACCGCATATCGGGGCCTCGCAAATTCTGAAACAGACCCTCGGCTGGCTGAAAGAAGAAAAGCCAATGCAGGCGGACCGGGCGCGGCTTACCAAAGCCTGCTGCTCCCCGGCGAAATACCCCCTTCTCGACGGTGCTCCGCTCCCTACAACGATTCCAGAAGCATCCTGCGAGGTCTGCTGCTGATGTCCACCACGCCCTACACGCAGGAGCAGATTTGCGCTCCGACCGCTCGCAAGAAGCTCTCGTTTCTCGATCGGCTCCTGACGCTCTTGGGCTGGAGGGTAGCGTCGTCCAGATCGGCATCGGCCAGATCGCGAAGAGCGTCGGCCTTTATCTCGGAGTTCCGTTCGTCGCCGGATTTCTGACTCGGTTCGCCCTCATCCGACTTAAAGGGGAGGAGTGGTATCGAACCCGCTTCATCCCGCGCATTAGCCCTCTTACGCTCATCGCCTTGCTGTTCACGATTCTGGTCATGTTCTCGTTGAAGGGTGATCTGATTGTGCGGCTGCCGCTCGACGTGGTGAAGATCGCCGTCCCGCTAGTCATCTACTTTCTCATCATGTTCCTGGTCAGCTTCTGGATGGGCAAGCGGCTGGGGGCGAACTACGCTCAGTCGGCAACCCTCTCCTTCACGGCGGCTGGGAACAATTTTGAGTTGGCAATCGCGGTAGCGGTCGCCGTCTTGCATCGCAGACCGCGCCCTAGAAAAGCTCTACGGCGTTGATGAGCGGGGTTCCGGCGCGTCCCTGTTCCAGCTGCAAGCGAATGGTCCCGTTTGCATCCGCAATGGCCGAAACCTGCTTGGCTAAGGCGCGAAATCCTCCCCCGGCGTCTGCGGTTATGTCGAGGTTGGCGAGCGCCGTTTCGCCGTTCAGCAGCACATTGAAGACGCGCTGCCCTGCCTGCGCTCTTTCGGTCTCAGCGAAGTGCAACCGCAGATTGTAGCTTTGGCCCGCCTGTAGCCCTGTGATCCGGGTATCGAGAGTTCCGGTGTTGGCCTTGAGGTACAGAGCCTCCGGCAACGGGTCGCCAATGCGGGAAAGATCGATTGGTCCACTGTTCGCAGTTCCCTGCAGCTGGTTGTTGAGCCACTTCCGCTCCGTGAGTTGCCCGTTGCTCACTGCAAAGCACCGAAGCGCAATAGGGCGAAGGATCAGTCGCGCATACGATCCGTAGCCGGCGTTCTGCATCATGGGCGAAACGATGATGCGCCTGTGGTTCCAGTCAGGTGGAGCGTACTGCGCTAGATCGACCGTGAACGGCTGCCCGGTGTTCATGTCATTCTCGAAGACCGCCTGGTCCGGCACTGCGGTGCCTTCACCCCACGGCAGCGTGGAGGTTCGCGTCGGATCGTACAAACCGTTATGGAAGAGCACGCTGCGGGTGTAGGTGCCGTTGGTCGACTGGAAGTCGAGCCGCAGGCCGAAGATGCTGTTGTTGTCGTTTTTGGAGAACGGTCCCTGTTTAGCTACTTCCACCGTGAACTGGTGCACGGGGTAGTCGTACACATTGCCCGTGAATACGACGCCAAAGTTGCTGGTGCTGGTGGTGGTCGCCATGCCGAGCCGCGCGATCGAGGTGCGCGGATCGAGGTCGGCGAAGGCGTCGTCCTCAAAGGTGAAGATGCGGTTGAAGAAGTCGTATTCGGTGCGTACGTACTGGCCGAGGCGATCCTCGCCTAGCAACGAGCGGCCGTTGAAGTCGGCGAGCTTTACGAGTGCGATGCTCTGCGCCCTCACCCTCACCGTCTGCGAGGTGCTGTTGCCTGCGAAGCGGAACAAGCCGCTGGGCGCGAGGTTTTCCGGTGCGCCATCCAGGTAGCTGGCGTGGTTCTGATCGATGAAGTACACCTCGCCGAAGCCGCTCGAAAAGGGTAGGTGGTTGAGCTGCACGGTAGTGGTCGCGTCGGTCGTGCCATTGTTGTAGAGCACGATGGCGGCATTATGCGCATCAGCGCTGGCCATGGCGCCCACGTTGCCAGCCAGGGACGGCGTCACCGGCGATCGATCGACCGGCATCATCGTCTGATAGATCTTATACGCGTTGTAGAGCGCCTTCTTGTGCAGGTTGTCGGTGAGCATGCCGAGCGAGTCGTCCACCCACTGCGCCCAGTAGACCTTGGCCGCATCCGAGATGCTCAACATGCCGTTGACGTCGTTGAAGAACGCGGCAGCTGCCGGATGAAGACTCGTGGGCTGATGGATCCCGAAGTTAGTGTACGAGTTGTACTCGGTCAAAAACATGGGCACGGAAGGCGTGAAGATCACATCGCCGTTGTGCCCGCGCAGGCTGTCGAGCTGGCTCTTATAGTTGCCATAGGCGTGGATGGAAACGAAGTCCGGGTGCAGTGGCCAGATGGGATCGAGATAGGTGAGGTCATACGCCACTGCAGGCCCGCCCACCAAGGCGTCCGGTGCACCCGCGCGGACGCCTGTCTGGCCGTACTGAAAGACGTGGCCGTAGTCGGTCTGATTGCCGTTGAAGAAGACCTTGCCGCCATTGCCATCGGGCAGGTCCGGCTCGTTCCACTGCTCGTAGAAAATTCCTGGGATGTGCTGCGAGTTGAGTAGGTGCGCGGCGTACGCCGTATTCACATTGCTCCAGGAGCCCAGGTTGTCGGGCACGTTTTTCCAGGCATTCGCGGCGGTGTTCGGCTGCAACGGAAGAGGATCGTAGGTGAAGGCAAAGAGCGGATGCGTGCCCGCGCGCTTCCAACTGCTTACTAAACCGTCGATGGAGCTGAAGTTGTACTGGAGGTTGGTCGCCGTACCGCTGACCTGGTCGTAGGCCAGAACGCCGGGTTTACCGATACCAGTCTCGTAGCGGATGTCCTGGACCTCGGCCTCGCTCAGGAAGCGCGAGGCGGTTTCGATGGTCTCCTGCGTCTTGAGCGGGGTCTGGTAGACGCCGATCTTGTCTTTGAGCAACGGGCCGGAGGTCCATTGCGAGAAGTCAACGCTGAAGTTCTGCGCGGCGAGAGTTTGGGACGCAGCGAACAGGGCGATTAAAGCCAGACCGGGCCGGCAACAGGAGCGTGCACGAAGACGAAAGAGCGAAGACTGAAAACGCATAAGGACCTCTTACAAATTGTGGAAGTACAGGTTGTGGAAGCGCTTACACACCCTACTCGGGCCAGTCACGCGATGAACTTTAGCGCCGTTCCCGCGCGCTTGTCAACGGGCTCGCAGGGTAGAAATCGCGCTGCCGGGCGTGGCAGGCTGCCCTGTAACAGCAATGTTGGGGCCACCCCGATTTAATGGTTTTTCTCTACTGGCGTGTGGCTACGCGGCCGAGAGTACCAGCCGAATCCTTCAATTTGCTGAATCACCGTAACGTGTATCTTCTGAATACGGCTTATGGCTCTGGAACCACCTCCCAGGCTGGCTTTGGCCGTCCTGAAGGCAACACCATGAACCAGATTTTGAAGGGTGGGCAGCCCAGGGCATCCCCGACGACGAGCTGCTTCGGCGAGGCCTAGACCTTACCGAAGGGCTCTACCACTCCATTCCATAAACCGAGGACACTCTGATGAAGCTCTTCCGCCTTTGTACGCCTGCTTTCTTGCTTGCGGTCGCGCCGCTTCTGGCGCAGCAGAGTTCGACGGCTGTAGATAAGGTACTGACGAGGTGGTGGATGTTCCATGCCCGGCCCGGCCGTCCGGTTCGACTACCAGACCTTTGATTCGTCGATTGGCCGTCTTTACATTGCCCACATGAATGCCGACCAGCTTGTGGTCTTCGACACCGCAACGCGGCAGGTGATCGCCAATCTCGACGGCTTCAAGCGTGTGCATGGCGTTACCGTCGCTCCCGAGCTTCATCGCGTCTATGCGTCCGTGACCGGCAACTACCAGGTCGCGGCCATCGATACCGAAGGGCTCAAGATTATCGGAACTGCCGGACCCGTCACCTATCCCGATGGCCTCGCTTACGCGCCAAAGCAGAAAAAAGTTTTCGTCTCCGATGAGCATGGCGGTGTGGATGCTGTGATCGACGCCGGAAGCAACAAGCTCATCGCCAACATCAGTCTAGGCGGCGGCGCGGGAAACACCGTCTACGATCCAGCCTCCGGTCACATCCTGGTGGCGGTGCACGGGCTGAACATGCTGGTGGTAATCGATCCGGCGACAAACCAGATCATTCGACGTGTGCCGCTGGCCGGGATCAAGAACCCACATGGCATCGCATTAGACACGGCAGCTCACGTCGCCTTCATTGCCGGCGAGGAGAACCACTCTCTCGCCATGCTGGACCTGAACAGCATGAAGGTTTTGGCGACCTATGAGGTCGGCGAAGACCCCGATGTGCTCGCCTACGATGCCGGTCTGAAGCGCCTTTATGTCTCGGCAGAGTCAGGCACTGTCAAGGTCTTCCAGAGCGATGACAAGAGCCTGACCTTGCTCGGCTCGTTTGCTATGCCACACGCGCACACCGTCTCCGTCGATCCCAAGACCCATCTCGTTTACCTCCCGCTGGAGAACGTGGATGGGCACCTACTGCTTAGGATTATGCGGCCGGTGGACCAGAAATAAGAAGGTGAAGGTGGGGACGGCATGAAACATCGCAAGACAATTACAATCGCCGCGGCCGCCCTGCTTTGCATCGGATGTTTCGGTGCAGCTTGGCTCAAGTGGCGCGGTTTTCGTGCTACCTCGACACCCACACAGTTTGAGACGGTCCTAGCCAGGTCCGTTCGAGACTTTGCGATCCCGCGAGCCGAACGCCGCATGGTGAACCCGCTTGCGAACGACTCCGCCGCTGTCGAGCAGGGCCATGAGGATTCATAGCCCAGTGTGCCGGCTGTCACGGAGTCGACGGCAGAGGGCGAACCCCGATCGGCGCAAACGTCTACCCGCGCGTCCCCGACCTGCATTCAGAGCTGATGCGGAAGCTCAGCGATGGCGAGATCCACTACTTCATCGAGAACGGCGTCCAGCTCTCTGGAATGCCCGCGCTCAAAGACCCGCACGACGCGTCCGCGCGCGAAGCATGGAAGCTCGTCTCCTACGTCCGCAGCATTCAGGGACTTCGATCAAACGAGGCGGTCGCCTCAGCTCACGATCTAGCGGCGGCACACTACACCGGTTCGAAGTCCTGCCAGAGCTGTCACGCGGACATTTACGAGCATTGGAAGAAGACGCCAATGGCCAACGTAGTTCGCGATCCGAGAGAGCATCCGGACGCAATCATCCCCGACCTCAGCACCAACAACGTCTCCAAATTTCACCAAGGACGAGGTGACCTTCGTCTATGGGAGCAAGTGGAAGCAACGGTACTTTACCAAGATCGGCGACGACTACTATCCTTTGCCCGTGCAATGGGACATAGGAAACAAGAAGTGGCTAAAGTACCATGTGCCTGACACCGGAGCGGATTGGTGGACGGCCTACTATCCTTCGGACAATATGCAGCGCCCGACCGGTCCGACCTGCGACGGCTGCCACTCCGTCAATTACAACATTCACACCAAGCAAGTCACCGAGTGGAACGTCGGCTGCGAACGCTGCCACGGTCCCGGCAGCGAGCACGTTGCCCATCCCTCACGCGCCAACATCTTGAATCCGTCGCAGATGGACGACGTTGCGAACAACGATACCTGTATCCAGTGCCACTCGCAGGGCCAGCCTCTGACGAAGCAGATCGAAGGCAAAGCTTACGACTGGCCTGTCGGCTATCGCGTCGGCCTGCATCTCGCCGATTATTGCAAGCTCGAAGACTACACGCTGGGACAAACCACCTTCACCCACTTTGCGGACGGAACGGCGCACAAGAACAGAATGCAGGGGAACGATTTCGTGCAGAGCGTGATGTACCAGCACGGGGTCACCTGCACCTCCTGCCACGACGTACACGGAACCGAGAACTACGCTCAACTCCGCAAGCCCGCACAACAGCTCTGCTTAAGCTGCCACAGCACGACCTCGCCGAACGGCCCGCATACGGCGACGCTGGAAGAGCATACCCACCATAAGGACGGCAGCCCAGGCAGCCAGTGTGTCGCCTGCCATATGCCGAAGATCGAGAGCGAAGGCGTCCCCGGCTCTTTCGTAAGCGCCCACACCTTCAAGTTCATCACGCCGGCGATGACCGACAAATACCAAATCCCGAACGCCTGCACATCCTGCCATAAAGACCAAGCCACCGCATGGGCGACCGAAGCGATGCGTCATTGGACGAAGCAGTCACCATGGACACTCCAATAAGCCCTGTACTTTCTGAAACGACAGAATCATCCAACTAAACGGCAGCGTACCTGCCGCATCTCTTCAAGATCTAGCCAGCGACTTTCCGGTGCAGACGACCATTCTGTTCTATCGAATGCCGTCGCAGGAAGCTGAGTCGACCCTATTAAGGTCATATGGCGAGACGGCTCCCGCTTCCTGGTATTCCATGAACTTCGCATTTCACCCGACCTCATCATGGCTTTGGCATGTTCCACAGCTGGCGTTTGTCTCTTCGCCTTTCTTCTCCTCGAGTGCTGCACATGTGTCACATGGCACGGGGCGGAGGGCGACGGAAGAGCAGGCACGCATCAAGCCAAAGTCACCTCAACCCTGGTCATTGCGCCCGCGATCGTCGTAGCCGTACGTCTGGCGCGGGAAGACATAGCGCTGCCCACACCTCGGCTCATCGCTTCGGTCGGACACAGCATCAGCTTGGCTCGAACCATCTTGAAGGAAGTGCCGCGCGCTACCCCGGCGCTTAGGAGAACCTATGATCCTCGATCTGACCTTTCAGGAGCTTAAACAGATCGCTCTCGGGGGCAGAGTGGAAAAGAGTGGCATCACGCTCGTCGTTGGCTGGCCACTCATCCCTGACTTGAAGACCGATGCCACGGGAACCAGGGGCAAGGTGCGCTTCACAGTAGACGAATCCGATCTGTGTGCTCGGGGCCCGCAACTTGTCAAGTCGGGTGCACAGTCCGTCTAAATGAAGAAGACCACTGGAGCGAAGTGATTGATGTCAAATTGCCTCATCGCGCGGCGTGCGATCGTCAGGTCACCACAAGCGCACCTAACAGGACTGATGTTCGAGGTCGTCTCAAACCTGTGCTCAATTGGGCAATCTCCTATGGCATGACCGGCAGCACGAGGTGCGAGGGCTGCGCCGGCGTGGAGTAGACGCGCTGGGTGGCTTCGACGAAGTCCGACGGCTTTGCCTGATAGATGCTGGGGATGAACTTCTGCGGGTTGCGGTCGATGACGGGGAACCAGGTGGACTGAATCTGGACCATCATGCGGTGCCCCTTGAGGAAGACGTGGTCGTGATCGCGCAGAGGGACCGTCCAGAGCGTGGGCTGATTGGGAACGAGCGCGTGGGGGTGCTCGAAGCTCTCGAGATAGCGGCCGCGGCGGACCTCCATGGCGATGGGCAGCTCGTATCCGTTCATCGACTGGGCGTACTCACCGGGCTTCGGACCTTCCTCGGGATCCCAGGCGTTCTTCTGGGCGTTCTGGGGGTAGACGTCGATGAGCTTGACGATGAAGTCGCTGTCGGTGCCTGAGGTGGAGGCATAGAGCTGGGCCGAGAGCGGTCCGGTGACGGTGATGTCGTGGTCGAGCGGAGCGCTGAGGTAGGTGAGGACGTCGGGACGATTGTCGACGAAGCGCTGGTCGGCGGCCTCCCAGGTGCGCCAGTCACCCGCGGGGTAGGTAGGGGAGATGGGGCGCTGGCGATAGGGCACGGGGTTGGCCGGGTTTGAGGTGAACTGGCGGAAGGGCCGCGCGGTAGACGAGGGGGCGGTGAAGGTGAGGGTGCCATCCGCATTGAAGTAGACGTTGGTGGGGGTGGATTTCGGCGGCCAGGCGGGATAGGTGTGCCAGGTATTGGAGCCGGTCTCGAAGGTGCTGGCCTGCCAGTCTGGCTTGTGCCCGGTGCCGTGGAGGTAGAAGCGAAAGAAGGGGGCCTCGATATTTTGGCTGAACTCGCGCGAGGTGTTGTGTCCGCCGAAGGGGACGATGCCGATCCGGTCGCCGTCGGCGCGATGCCAGCCGCCGTGATACCAGGGGCCGGCGACCATGAAGTTGGTGTGATCGGGATCGGACTCGCCGGCGTGCTTGAAGATCTGCCACGGTCCCCAAGGATCTTCCTGGTCCCAGAAACCGGCTACGTTGAGGTTCGGGACGGTAGAGGCGTGGAGTTGGCGGACCCAGGCCTCCTTCTTCCAGAACTCGTCGTAGTCGGGATGCGCGATGGTGTCGTTCCAGAAAGGAATGCTGCCGTGCAGATACTTTGCGTTGATGTTTGCGAGAGGACCGAGGTCGAGATACCACTCAAACGTGTCGTAGGTGCTGAAGTCGAAGTTGGTGTTCTTGTTTTTGTCCGCCTGCTCGAGCACAGAGTACTCGAAGTCGTAGCTTTCGCGCAGGGCGCCGTAGCGGTGCATGTCGTCGTTCATCCACTGGTCGACGGGCGAGGCTTGCTCGCTGATAGCTTTGAGTGCGGGGTGCGGGTGGAGCAGCGTGAGCGCGGCGGTGAGCCCGGCGTAGGATACGCCGATCATGCCGACGTTGCGATCGTTGTTCCTGACGTTCTTCACAAGCCAGTCGATGGTGTCGTAGGCGTCGGTGGTCTCGTTGGTGGCCTTGGGGTCTTGGAGGTCGATAGCGGAGCTGAGGTGGAAGGCGCCCTCGGATTTGAAGCGGCCGCGCAGATTCTGAAAGACGAAGATGTAGCCGTCGTGCGCGAGCTCCTGCATGTAGAAAGGTAGAGGCTCGGGCAGTTTGTCCGGCACGCCGTACGGGGTTCGGGTGAGGAGAATGGGCAGGGCTTCATGCTGGTCGACGGGTGTGAGGATGACCGTCTGCAGGTGTGTGCCGTCGCGCATGGGAATCATGACTTCCTGCAGGTGGAAGGCCGGAGCGGCGGCGGCTCGCTGCGCATGCGCGGTGACGGCGAGAAGCACGGCGAGGAGAGAAAGAACCGTTGACGGCATGGAGCACCTCTTTTTGTTACTGTCTTTTGTTACTGTCGCTGACTTATAACGAATCTGTTCGGTGGTCCTATAGGACGGAGAAGCTTAGGGCACGGTATACGTCAGGATGCCTGGATCTGGAGTTGCACAGAGATAGGTGCAGCTCCTCTGCGAGGATCGGCCGGGTTCAGCGGCTGTTTTGTATGAGTGCGTGAGAGCTGAGCGACGGCGAGCGTTCCAGTTGCTCGAAGGTAAGGTTGAGAATCGGGTATCTCTGCCAGCCGCGAAGGTCGAAGTGCCACCACTCGAACGGGTAGACCTCGAATCCTTGTGCCTGCATGGCGGCGCGGAGCACTTCCCTATGGGATCGCTCGATCGAGGTGCCGCCGGCGTAGGAGGCGTAGGATCGCTCCGACATCTCGTCGTAGCCGCCGGGCATGGCCACCGCGCGGCCGGTCTTGAGATCGTAGAGGGTGAGGTCGACGGCACAGCCACGGTTGTGGCGCGATCCATCGGCGGGGTTGGCGACGAACTTTTTCTTGTCGTCCGGGGTTGCGTCCCAGAAGATCTTTGTGACGTACCAGGGCCGGTAGGCGTCGTAGATGAGCAGACCGTAGCCCTGTGCGTGGAGCATGGCGGATGCGCGGGCGAGCGCATCGGCGGCAGGGCGTTCGAGAAAGGCGCGAGCTTCGGTGTAGACGGGGGTACCGAGAAAATTGCGGCTGGTTGCGTAGCGAATTTCGAGCCTGATCGTGGGATCGAGAGTGGTGACATCGACCAGGTCGGCGCGCAGGAATGGACCAGCTTCGGTGGGAGGCTTCGATGCCAACGCGTCGCGCCGTAACTCCGCTACCGGCTTGAGCGGGGTGATCTGAAAGACCGGCTCCGGCTGTGTGGCCGAGGCGGCGGCGTTTGCAGGCTGGGCGGCGGAGGAAGACTGCGCGCGGAGCGGGACCGTGAGCAAGCCTGAGGATGCAGAGAGGGCGGCTAGCAAAGTTGCGACTGAAACCCAGCTTGCTGCCTTCATGTTGCTCCTCCAGCGAGGTTGAGTTCCGATGTGCCGGATCAGTATGGCATGGGTCACGTGGGGTGCAGAGTCGTGTTCTAGTGCGTCTCTGCGGCGGTGGAGGGACCTTTCGGTTCCGAGACAACGATTCTGGCCCGGATCATGACCGGTCCACCTCGATGGAAGTGGATGGAGCCGCTTGCCTGGTCCAACGGTGATGAAACGGTTTGAAAAACTTAGCAACGATTGTTGCGTGTGTCAATATGGTTGCTGAATAACAACAGCATCGTACGTGCAGAAGAGCAGCAGAAATGCGAAGACGAGGCATCATCAACAAATGCTTCACTCACAGGAGCAGGGTTCAAATCGAGTGAGCAAGACGGGCCTAGTGCGGGAGCTGGGCCGCGTCGACGGAGTTGCCCTGGTAGCAGGAACGGTGATCGGGTCGGGAATATACCTGGTGCCGGGACCGGTTGCTGTGCAGTTGCACTCGCTCGGGGCGGTATTGCTGGTGTGGGCTGTTGGCGGCGTGCTCAGCTTGTCGGGCGCCCTGTCGCTGGGAGAGCTCGGCGCGATGTACCCCGGGGCCGGCGGATTGTATGTGTACCTGCGGCATGCCTTCGGCAGGCCGCTCGCTTTCCTCTACGGCTGGGGGCTTCTGTCCATGATTCAGACCGGAAGCATCGCGACTCTCGCGGTCGGGTTCAGCCTTTATCTTTCACGGTTGTTTCCCATGACCCGGGCCAAAGGGCAAATGACGGCGATCGCTTGCATCCTGCTGTTGACGGCAATCAACTGTCGTGGACTGCGGCTGGGCAAGCTGGTGCAGAATGTAAGCACTGCAAGCAAGCTGGCAGGTCTGACGCTGCTCTTTCTGCTGCTGGTCTGGCGCGGGCACGCTCATCTGCTCGAGACCAGTTTTGCTCCCACGCAGTCGCTGGCCCAGAGTGTGGTTCCGTTCGGCACGGCTCTTGTGGCTGTGTTGTGGGCCTATGAAGGCTGGCATGCGGTCTCGTTTACGGCGGGTGAGTTCCGGTCGCCGAAGCAAGACCTGCCGATGAGTCTGTTTCTGGGAACCGCGATCTGCGCGGCGATCTATGTGCTGCTGAATCTCGCGTACTACTCGGTACTGACGCCGCTTGAGCTTCGAGCGACGGACCACGCCGCGGCTACGGCGGTCCAGACTGCCTATGGCGGAGGTACGACGGCGCTGATCTCGCTGCTGATTCTCACCTCCATCCTCGGTGCGATGAATGGACTGATTCTCACCGGGCCGCGCGTGTACTACGCGATGGCCCGCGATGGCACCTTCTTCCCGAGCCTGGGCCAAACCAGTCCGCGCTTCCACACCCCTGTGCTCGCGATCGTGACGCAAGGTGTCTGGGCTTCCCTGCTCACCCTTGCAGGCTCCTTCCAACAGCTCTTTACTTACGTCATCTTCACAGCATGGATCTTCTACGGTCTAACGGTGGCTGCAGTGATTGTGCTGCGGATCCGCAGACCGGATCTTGAGCGCAGCTTCCGGGTTCCGGCCTATCCGTGGCTGCCGATTCTGTTCCTGTTGGCTGCACTTGGGATCTCCGTCAGCACCATCGTCAGTGATCCGGTGCATGCGTGCTTTGGATTGCTGATGATTCTTGCTGGAGTTCCGCTTTACGTCTTCTTCCGCGCGATGGAAAAGCGAGCGAAACCGGCTTCGACCGTTTGACCACGAGGTGCAGCAGGACCTTTGAAATGGTAAGAGGAACGGCCGGTGCACGACTGGGAATAGATGCGTAAGGTAAGCGAGTGTCAGAGAGGATGACTCCGGTGCGGGATGAGATCGCGGTGGAGGTCTGCATGACGCTGCCCCAGATTCGCGAGTGTGTGAAGCTGCAGCGCACGATCTGGAAAGATCCGGATGAGGACCTGATTCCGCCGACCCTGTTTGTGGTTGCCAACAAGATTGGAGGGCAGGTGCTGCTGGCCCGTGACGGAGCCAGGGCCGTGGGATTCGCGCTGGCCTTCCCTGCGTTTCGCGGAGAGTCGCGCTATCTTCATTCCCATATCGTTGGTGTTATTCCGGAGTATCAGAATCGCGGCGTGGGCCGCCAGATCAAAATGAAGCAGCGGGAGTTGGCGCTGGAGGCGCAGATCTCCAGCCTCGAGTGGACCTTTGACCCATTGGCTGCACGGAACGCTTATTTCAACATAGTCCGTCTGGGCGCGGTGATCCGGCGCTTTCATGCAAACCTGTATGGCGTGACCGCAAGTCCGCTGCACGGTGGGCTGCCCACCGACCGTGTGGTGGCGGAGTGGAGGCTTTCCTCTGCGCGCGTTGAAAATGCGCTTGGCGGAACGGCTCCGACGGTTGCGTCGGATGCGGTCCGAATCGTCGTGCCGGCGGAGATAGACGATTGGAAGACCGCTGCGCCGGACCTTGCGGCCGAAGTTCAGTCACGCCTGAAGCTGGAGTTCGAGGAGCGATTTTCCCAGGGCCTGACCGTGACCGGATTCAGGATGGAAGGCGGGGGCGGGGTATACCTGCTGGAAGAGTCAGGAGAGTTGAGCCTCTGATCGGCCGTGAGCTTGAGGAGGAGAAAGCAGGTCGAGGCCTTCGACTTCTCTGCGCCTGGTCCAGAGATAGAAGGCGGTGGCGCCTACCGTAAGCGCGAGGCCCGCACCGAACTCCGTGGTGACGTAGAGGGTCTTACCGATCGGGTTGGTCATGCGGTCGAAGATAGCCTGGATGAAGAGATTGTGACTGGCGTGGAGCATGGCCGCGGGCCAAAGGCTACCGGATTTCAGGCGAAACCAGCCGAAGATGAACGCGTCGCCGATGACCATGACCGTGAAGCAGCTGAGTGCGTAGAGGCGCGGCGTGCCAGCGTTGTAGTCCGCAAAGAGCAGGATGGGGTAGTGCCACATAGCCCAGATGCAGCCGCTAAGGAAGCAGCCGCCGGTGAACCCGGCGCGGCCCACCAGACGAGGAAGAAGGAAGCCTCTCCAGCCGATCTCCTCACCCAGGGCGTGTGCCATCGATCCGAGCACGCCCACGGTGGCATAGGACGGGATGGCCAGCAGCCATGCGGCGGCGCGGGACGAGTGCGGGAAGCCGAAGGCTGTGCCTGCCGTCGCGGCGAACTCCGAAAAGGCGCAGGAGCCGGCGATTCCGAGCCATGTGACGAGATAGACCGGAGCACTGTAGAGCAGCGGCAGCAGATAGGCCGCTGCTTCCCAGCGGACGGGACGCCAATGCCATCCGAGTGTGGCGATATCGATATTAAAGATGCGGCAGGTAGCAAAGGCGGCAAGCGCTGGACACCACATGAGCAGGAAGACGAGCATCCCGCCGCCGACCGCGAGATGTCCGGTGTGGATGACGATTGTGTACGGCAGGCTGCTGAACAGAAAGACGAGCGCGAGATAGGCGAGTATCTGGCGAGAAAGGGCGGCGCGATCGGGATGGCGTTCGATGGCGAAGGGCATAGGCTATTTTGAAGGAGCCGAGGTTTGAGGAGCCGCTGTTGCCTGTGAAGGTCTCTTCGCAGAGGGTTCTTTCCGACGTTTGAAGTCAGCGCCGTCGAACTCAAACCCTGAGATGTCTCCGTCGGAGTCCTGCGCGAAGGTCAGACGCGTTGGGTCGCTTCGGCGGCCGTCGAAGTGAGCCAGGAAGGTGTCGTACTGGAAGTGCTCGAGCGGCAGCGTGGTTGCGTGAAAGGCAAGCGCCAGGTGTCCGTCCTGCATGGAGATCTCAGCGCTGCCGTATAGGGGGTTCTCGTATGCGGCGAGATAGGCGTTGAGATCGTGCGAAGGATGTGTGTTTGGATTTCGCTTCGACTGCCAGGAGGCGATCTGCGATTTCTCCTCGGCCTGAGCCTGGTCGTCCAGCTTTCGGAAGTGGGCGGTCCAGTCCTGCTCGGGCAGGTGCAACAGCGTATCAGCGATGTGATAGCCGAGCGCCTGACGATAGGAGTTGCCGCCCACATTGACCAACACCTCGTAGCCGGTGTGGATCTCGGGAATGAGCACGGTGAGAGCTTCGAATCCGTCGATGTCTCCGGGATGGAGGATGAGCTGATGCCCTCGGTAGTCCTGCACGAACCAGCCGAGGGCATAGGTAAGCTGCATGGACTCCGGGAAGAATTCAGTGGTGATTCCTCCGGGAGGAATCACCATCTGCGGCCGGTGCATCTCCTGCATGTTCTTCGACGAGATCAGGCGCTTTCCGTCGAAGACACCGTCGTTTAATTGCAGCGCAATCCACTTCGACATGTCGCGAACGCTCGAGTTGATGGAACCTGCCGGGCCCGCGTTGTCGATGTCCTTCCACGGAATCACCTCCAGGTTCGCCTCGCGCAGCATGTGGGGGCTGGCATAGTCCGGCGCCTTCTGCGCATCGGTTGCGCTGGTGTCGGACTCGGTCATGCCAAGAGGCTCGAAGATGCGCTGCTTGACGAAATCATCCCAGGTGCCACCCGAGACGCGGCCAACGGCGACTCCGAGAGCGACATACATAATGTTCTGATATTGGAACAAAGTCCGGAATCCGGCGTCCGGGTGGATGTAGGCCGCGCGGCGCACGATCTCTTCTCGACCGATCGGCGATCCGTACCAGATCAGGTCGGCTCCCGGCAGGCCGGTACGGTGGAGTAAAAGATCGCGCAAGGTTACATGTTCATCCGCCTCAGGATCGTGCAGATGGAAGTACGGGATGGATTGGTCGACCCTGTCATCCCAGTTCATCTTGCCGTCATCGGCGAGCATGGCGATAGAGGCTGACGTGAATGCCTTGGTGCAGGAGCCGATGTCGAACAAGGTATCGGTGGTAACGGGCTGGTGAGTCTGGATGTTGCGAACACCGTACCCCTTCAGGTATACCGGAGCGCTGTCCTCCACGATGCCGATAGCCACGCCTGGCACCTTCCATTCCTTCATCGTGCTCTGGATGTAGCCGTCGAGCGGAGCAAAGTCCTGCTGCTGTGCGATGCTGCTCGCACCCGAGAGGAGCAGCATGAAGGCTGGCGTTACGAATCTGGCAACATTCCGCATTATGCGAGTGGTCCCTTCGTTTGCATCCGAGTTCGGTGCGGCGCTGGGCCTGTCCCTGCTGCTTGTCGGGTTACCCCTATGTTCTTCTCAACGGCTGGGTGGAGGCTTGTACGAGGAGCCTAAGATCACCTGCTCATCGCTGGTTCGGCAACCCCGCCCACCGTCTGATTAGACTTCCACTCTTCCTGTCGAACGGTGAGCTTTTCGATGTGACTCTTATTGATCGCAAATCCGATTCCCGGGGAAGTTGGTACTTCGATCTTTCCTTCGGAGCTGACCTCGACGGGCGGCAGGATGATGTCTTCCTGCCAGTATCGTTTGCTGGCGGCGACGTCTCCGGGCAGAACGAAACCCGGCAGTGAGGACATGGCAATGTTGTGGGCGCGTCCGATTCCCGACTCGAGCATGCCGCCACACCATACGGGCACGTTGTGCTGCATGCAGTAAGCTTGGATGCGGCGCGCCTCGGTGTGTCCTGAGACGCGGCCAAGCTTAATGTTGATAACCCTGCAAGCGCCCAACTCGATTGCGGCCTCGGCGTCGCGCAGGTTGTGAATGCATTCGTCCAGGCAGATCGCAGTCTTTAGTCGCCGCTGCAGCTCCGCGTGCTGGTAGATCTCGTTCCATGCGAGCGGCTGCTCGATGTAGGTCAGATCGAAGCGGTCCAATTGCTCCAAGAGCGCGATGTCCGACAGTTGATAGGCCGAGTTCGCATCAACGGTGAGTTGAATGTCGGGAAACCGGTTGCGTACGGCGCTGACGACCTGGATGTCGTGCCCGGGTTTGATCTTCAGCTTTACTCGCTGATACCCAGCGGCCAGACCACGTTCGACTCTTTCGAGCAGTTCCCCGATGTCTTTGTGAATGCCGAGGGAGACGCCGGATGAGATCTCGCTTCGAGTGCCGCCGAGCAGGTGGGCTAGGCTGCTGGATTGCTGCTTCGCCACCAGATCCCAAAGCGCATTTTCGAGCGCAGCCTTGGCCATCTCGTGACCCCGCACCGGCTCCATGGCGTGCAGTGCGGCTTCCGGGCTGTCAAAGGTCTTGCCCAGGAGCAGGGGGACAAGGAACTTCCGCAGCACGATCCATGCGGTGTCCGTGGTTTCCGGATTGTAGAAGGGACCTTCGCCCGCCGTCACTTCGCCCCAGCCGCTGCTTCCGTCCTTTGCGATCACTTCCAGCAGGAGGATGCGGCGGTCGTGGGTTACGCCGAAGCTGGTCTCGAAGGGAGCTACGAGCTGCATGTTGATTTCGCGTGCGTGAATTGCGGCGATTTCCATGTTGTCTCCGAGGGAACGAGCGGCTCCGGCATGAAACGTGTGTTTCACCATAGCAGAACCCGGACGGCTGTAAAGCAGAATCCGATACGAAAGCTACTCTGAAGCGCGGCTTTGGTGTCGATATCCGTAAACAGAAAACGAGTGAATCGAAACCGCCGCGCCGATGAAACAGTTCCTTCATCCGGGCGGCACAGGCTTCTGCGGGATCGCCGCGGCGTCTGCCTAGCCTTCGTAAAAGCGGAATCCGTGCTTCTGCTCTTCCTCGATCTGCCGGAGCAGGGTGAGTGTCCGGTCCCGCTTGTAGCTGGCGCACGCCACCAGAACGGCGTTGATGAGCGCAAGCGGCGCCACATAGGAGGGAGCGAAGGATGGAGCCTCGACGGGCGCAAGGAAGAATTCGTCCGCATCCCGTGCAATAGGCGAGAGGTAAGTATCCGTAATGCCGACGCAGTAAGCGCCACCGCGCCTGGCACGCTGCATAGCTTCGACAGTCTGTCGAAGCCCGCGGCGAAAGCTGATGGCAAAGACAAGATCGCTCTTGCCGGTACTGAGGGTGACATAGGCGGCATGCCCCGCGGTGGTCGCGATCTGCACGGGCAGTCCGAGCACGAGCAGGTGATAGTGCATGTAGTGAATGAGGCTTTCCGCCAGGTCGCCTCCGACTAGAATGATCCTCTTGGCCGCATAGACTCTTTGGGCGAGGCGGGCGATGCGCGCCAGGTCGAGGCTGTTGCGCAGCGCATTTAGATTGCGCATGTCGTTTTCCAGGCACTCGCGGATGGTCCCGGTGAGGCTGGAATCCTTTGGACCGGTCTGCATGGTATCGAGCGAGGTGGCGTTCGCGATGGAGAGCTCGTGCAGATACTGTTGGAACTGCTTGTAGCTGGCGAATCGCATGCTCCGGGCGATGCGAACGATGGTGGCCGGATCGCTGCCCAGGCGGGCCGCCATGTCGCGAACGCTGAGCAGGACGAAACTGCGCGGATGCTCGAGCACCGGCCGAATGGTCTCGCGCCGCTTTGGGCTGAGCCCGGCTACGCGCTGGGCGAGCGATTCACGATTATCGGGCGGCAGGTTCAGCCGTGCTTTTCTGGTCATGACTAGATAGCCAGCATCCATTCGCCAGCACATGAGTGTCAAGCTCTCCCTGGGGTGAGAGGCGGCGCAACCACGGATGCGCTATGTGAAACAAAAGCATCACTTTCGGCGAGTGCGAGCTGACACGCGGCTTGCGGAGAGGAACTGATCTGCACATTTGTGTTGACATGCGCAGAAAGAGGCGCGAGACTGCTTTCTACCTCAAGTCTCTCCTGCTGTAACGTATGTTTCCACTCCGGCCAGAGTGGGGATGACCCGCCACGTTGAACATCTTCTGGAGGTTGCCATGAAGGTCAATCGCTCGTTACGGTCAATCCAGCTTGTGCTGGGCGTTTTGCTCATGGGCTGCCCACTGGTTGCCCAGATCTCCGGAACAGGCGCTATCTCTGGTGTCGTGCGCGATTCTTCGGGCGCGCTCGTTCCAGGAGCTTCCATCACGGCGAGAGACTTGGCGACCGGCCTGACCCGCCACATGGCTTCCAGCGCAAGGGGCGACTACGCGATACAGCTTCTGGAGCCGGGGCACTATAGCCTGACGATCGCAAAGGAGGGGTTCGCTACTTCGAACTTCTCTGATGTCACGGTGAACGTGACGCAGGTGACGGGCGTGAATGTCACCCTTAGCCTCGGTTCGGCGCAACAGACGGTGCAGGTGCAGGCCTCCGGCGAGCTCCTTCAGACCGAGGCGAGCACGGTGGGATCTGTCGTCACCGGGCAGCAGGTGCGCAATCTTCCCCTGGTCTCGCGCAACTATACCCAGATCATCACGCTGTCACCCGGCATCTCGTCGGATGTAACCGACGCCGGCGCATTCGGCCGAGGAACCACAACGGTGGTTGCAGCGGGCACAAATTCATCCGAGAACAACTTCCAGATGGACGGCGTTGAGATCAACGATCTGCAGGCCAGCGGGTCCTTCAGCGGCGGCATCGCGATTCCTAACCCGGACACCATCGCGGAGTTCAAGGTGCAGACGAGCCAGTACGACGCGTCATACGGACGCAACGCCGGGGCCAACGTCAATCTTGTCACCAAGACGGGCAGCAACCAATTTCACGGCTCCATCTGGGAGTTCTTCCGGAATGAGGATCTGAATGCGAACAGCTATTTTTTGAAGCAGCAGGGACAAGCGCGTCCGGTGCTGCGGCAAAATCAGCCGGGCTTCACATTTGACGGCCCGATCAAGCAGGACAAGGTGTTCTTCTTCACCTCATATCAGTCCACGCGCCAGGTCAATGGTGTCGATGCCCAGTGTTCGACCTCGTTGAACACGCCTCCTTTGACGAACAATCGTTCCCGCGCCGCCCTGGGTGCGCTGTTCGCAGGCCAGCCAACGTTTATACAGGAGCTGGGTCTGCCGCTTGGGCCGAACGTGCTGCCCGACGGCTCGAATATTGCTCCGCAGGCTCTGGCGCTGTTCAATCTAAAGCTCGCCAATGGGCAATATGCGATTCCGACACCGCAGCGTATTGACCCATCGCTGCCGTTTGCGGCGCAGGGCGTGAGCACCATCAGCGATCCCTGCCGTTTCAATGAAGACCAGTTCATGACCAATGCCGACTGGAACCAGACTGCGGCGACGCAGTGGCAGGTGCGCTTCTTCTTCGCCAACAGTCAGCAGGCATACACGCTGCCGACCGCAAATCTCGGCGGCGCGACCGCGCCGGGGTTCCCGCAGGATACCCCGAATCACTTCCGCAACTTCTCGGTTCTCAACAACCACATCTTCAATCCGAATCTGCTCAATCAGGCGGAGTTCGGCTTTCATCGTACCTGGGTAGACACGGCGCAGCAGGAGCAATTCCAGTACTCGGACCTCGGGGCCATGGTGCCCTCGTTCGACACTCTGCCTGCGATCAACTTCCTTGGCAGCATTACGTTGGGCGGCAACGGACAAACCGTTGTACTTGCGCAGGACACGTGGGTGTACCAGGACACGGTCTCATGGACGCAAGGCAAGCACGCGTTTCGATTCGGCGGCGGCGTGACGCAGGTGCATAACAACATCGATAGGTTTCAGTTCTTGGGGGGATTGATCTTCGGCACCTTTCCCGATGCTCTTCTTGGCCAGAGCGCGGCGCAGAACGGCACTCCGTTCAGCAATATGTTTCTTTCGATCGATCTTCCGGGTGAGTTGCAGCGGCAGTTCAGAACGCTTGACTACAACGTGTATGGGCAGGACGACTATAAGGTCACGCCGCGTCTGACGCTGAATCTGGGCTTCCGCTACGACCGTATAGGAGACATCTCGGATGCGCTGGGGCGGACCTCGAACTTCGACATCCATCGTGCGAACCCAAACCCTCCGGCCAGTGGGAGTCTAAACGGATTTGTGGTCGGCTCCAACTTCTCCGGTACCATTCCTGCCGGCGTAACCAGGTCGTCGAGCCTGCTGGGCATCGCCGGCAACGGTCAAAACACGTTGAATCCGCGGATCGGGTTTGCGTATCAGCTTCCGAACTCGGACCGCGTGGTGCTGCGCGGCGGCTACGGCATCTACCACGAGACGCCCACTGGACAGCCAAACCTTCAACTGCTGCTCAATCCTCCATTCAGCCAATTCCGAGAGTTCGTCGGTGCGGGTAATGGCGCGGCGAACTGGGCCACTCCTCTGCCGCCCTTCACCAGCAGCTTCCCAAGCTTTACACCGTACTCGCCCACGACGGCACTCAGCCTGTACACCTTCGCGAACAACTTTCGTCCAGCGGTGATCCAGCACTTCAGTCTGAATACGCAGACGGCGCTGACGCGGAACACGGTGCTGGAGGTTGGCTACCTTGGCACGCGAGCTCAACACATTTTGATCACCCGTTTGCCGAACCAGGCGCTGTCGGCAAGTCCGGCCAATCCCATCCGTGGCGAGACAACCAACACACAAACGAACATCGGGTTGCGTGTTCCTATCCCTGGGTTCAATACCAGCACCTTCAATCAGATCGAATCGAGCGGTTCCTCTTGGTATCACGCGCTGCTGGTCAACTTCACACAGCGCTTCAAGAATGGGTCTCAGGCTCAGGTTGCCTACACCTGGTCGCGCAGTCTTTCGGATACGGTGAATGCGTCCACAGGTGCGAACGGTGGCACTCGGACGGGAGATCAAAACAACCCCCGGGCTGATTATGGTCCGGACTTTTTCAATCGACCGCAGCGTCTGGTCGCGAACTTTGTGTACCAGATTCCAACGCCGTTTCGAGCTACCTCTCTGGCCGGTGAGGCTCTCGGCGGGTGGGGCGCGACCGGCGTGATCACAATTCAGTCCGGACACAACCTCACCGTCACGAATACGAACGCGTTCAATGTCTTCGGGATCAATGGTGCAGATCAGGACTTTGGTCAGATCGCGCCCGGATGTTCCAACTATCAGCTAGGCACGCCGGGCAAGGTTACCGGCAAGCTGAAGAACTACTTCAATCAGAGGTGCTTCTTCACCTCTCCAGGCAAAGCTACGGCTGCACCAGTGCCATATCCCGTCGTGGGCGCGGACGGCGTGGCGACTGGGTTCGGCAACTCGAAGCCTGGGTTGCTGCGAGGTCCCGCACAGAACAACGTCGACTTTGCCCTGCAGAAGGCCTTTTCCTTCCACGTACGCGGGGAGCGGGCTAATGGGGAGTTCCGCACGGAGTTGTTCAATGCCTTCAATGCGCCGCAGTTTGGAGATCCGAACACGAATCTGGATTCGCCGATCTTCGGCGTCATCAACACCACTGCGGTTGCTCCGAGGATCATGCAGTTGGCAGTGAAATTGAGCTTCTAGGATGTTGCGGAGCAGTGGGAGATCTGATCGATACGGCTGGCTGAGCGGTCGAGGAGCTCTTAGGGCGAGGCGGGGCGGTCTCCACTGCGCCCCTGTTCCCTGCGGTTGAGCGATTCTTGCGATTAAGACGGCGGCCCGGAGGAAGGGCGTGCGCGACCGCAGGCGATGACGGAAGGTGAAGTGAGGTAAGGATGTACAGGACGCTATGGTCACTCCTCGTTTGCTGTTTCATCTGCGCCGGGGCTGAAGCGCAGAGTGAGCAGCCGCTCTTGACGCAGCAGCCAACGCTGAATGCAACCCATATTGTATTTGCGTACGGAGGCGATCTGTGGACGGTGGAGCGAAACGGAGGCGCCGCAACCAGGCTGACGAGCGGCCCCGGTGCTGCCTCGAATCCGAAGTTTTCGCCCGACGGCAGATGGATCGCTTTCACTGGACGGTACAACGGCAATCGGAATGTCTACGTGATGCCGGCCGAAGGGGGACAGCCGCATCAGCTTACCTACAGTCCGGGAGCGGATCTGGTGGAAGGCTGGACTCCAGATGGAAAAAACATCCTGTTCCAATCTCTCCGCGACAGTTTCTCCGATCGATATAAGCAGCTTTACACCGTGCCCATTGACGGTGGTTTCGAGAAGGCGCTCCCACTGCCGATGGGCTATGAGGCCTCGTACTCTGCCGATGGTCGTCACCTTGCGTATACACCGCTGCCTCGTGAGATCTTCTTTGGCACCGGCGACACCTTTGTGCACACCTACTGGTCGAACTATCATGGTGGGCTGGTATCTCCGGTCTGGATCGCCGACCTTGCCGATTCAAGCGTGGTCAAGGTGCCGCATGAGAACGCCACCGACTTCAATCCGATGTGGGTTGGCAATAAGATTTATTTCCTTTCCGCGCGGGCCGAGCCGATCTCACTGTATGCCTACGATTCGGGAACAAAGAAGGTTTCGCGAGTTGTCGCCAACTCCGGCATGGACATCATGTCGGCCTCAGCCGGATTCGGCGCGATCGTGTATGAGCAGTTCGGGTCGATCCACCTGTATGACTTGGCAAGCGGGCAGGAGCACACCGTTCCGATTACGATTTCGGGCGACTTCCGCGAGGTGCGACCGCACTTTGAGAAGATTGCCGATCACATCATGAACTCGGGGATGTCGCCGTCTGGTGCGCGCGCCGTGTTCGAGGCAAATGGCGAGATCCTGACAGTGCCGTCGGAGAACGGCAGCATACGAAACATCACCAACTCACCCGGGGTCGCCGATCGCTCGCCCACGTGGTCGCCGGACGGAAAGTCGATCGCATACTTCTCCGATGAGTCCGGAGTGTATGCCCTGCATATCCGAGATCAGAGTGGGACCGGAGTGGCGCGGTCGATCGGTCTCGGAACACCCTCGTCTTACTTTTCCCAGTTGACCTGGTCACCGGACAGCCGAAAACTCGCCTATATCGACAAGCGGCTGAACGTCTGGTACCTCGACCTCGATCACCCAACGCCCGTCAAGATCGACACCGACACCTACTTCGACTTCAGCCCGGGTCTGGACCCATCGTGGTCGCCAGACAGCCACTGGATCGTGTACACGAAGCTGTTGAAGAATCGGATGCGAGCGGTCTTTGTTTACTCCCTCGAGACTGGCAAAGCAAGCATGGTTACCGATGGGCTCAGCGACGCGGAGCACGCTGTCTTTGACAAGAGCGGAAGGTATGTTTTCTTCACGGCTAGCACAAATCGGGCGGCAGGCAGCTTTATGCTGGATATGACCAGCGACACGAGCCGGGTGACGCGAAGCGTCTATGTAGCGGTGCTGCGCAGGGATCTGCCCTCGCCCCTGGCTCCGAAGACTGACGAGGAGACGGTTGCGGTGGCCTTGAAGCCCGAGGGGGCGCATGCAGCGGCGCCAGGCGAGCCAAAGAAAGCCGAAGTATCTCCCGTGCAGATCGATTTCGATCACATCGGTCAACGCATTCTGGCGCTTCCGATTCCGGCGGCGAACTACACGGATCTGCAGGCAGGCAAGGCAGGAGAGATCTTTCTGCTCGAGGAGATGGCTTCGCATGAGACGTTCACGCTGGTGAAGTTCAGCCTCGCCAGCCGGCAGACGACCACGCTGCTTGCGGGCGTCGAGGCGGCGAAGATCTCGTTCAACGGGGAGAAGTTTCTCTATCAGCAGGGCAAGAAGTGGGGCATCGCCCCAACCGCAGCGGCGACCAAGGCCGGCGAGGGCCTGTTGAACATGGACGCGATGCAGGTGTGGCGCGTGCCGCGCGCGGAGTGGAAGCAGATGTATGACGAAGCCTGGCGGCTGGAACGCGACTATTTCTATGCTTCGAATTATGCGGGGCTGGATCTGGACGCTGCCGAGAAGGCTTACAGCCGGTATCTTCCCGGGATCGCAAGCCGCGAAGATCTGAACTATCTTTTTCGCGAGATGATTGGGAAGCTGTCGACCGGTCATACTTTTGTCGGCGGAGGCGATGTTCCGAGCACACCGACGACGAGCGTGGGTTTGCTTGGCGCCGACTACAGTGTCGAGAATGGCCGTTATCGCTTTCACACGATCTATAGCGGGGAGAACTGGAACCCGGAACTCAAGGCGCCCTTAACGGAGCCGGGCATCGCCGTGAAAGAAGGCGATTACCTGCTCGCAGTGAATGGTCGCGAACTGCACGGAAGCGATAACGTCTACAGCTTTTTCCTGAACACAGCCGGCGAGCAGGTCGTGTTGAAGGTTGCATCGGATGCGAACGGCTCCGGCGCCCACGAGGTGACCGTGGTGCCGATTGCAAGCGAGACTGCGCTGCGCGGACGAAACTGGATCGACAGCAACCTGCGCAAGGTGGACGAGTTGAGCGGAGGACGCATTGCCTATGTGTATCTGCCGAACACGGGACAGGGGGGTTACACGTCGTTCAATCGCTACTTCTTTGCGCAGGTTGGAAAGCAGGGAGTGATCGTCGACGACCGCTACAACAGCGGCGGCCAGGCTGCGGACTACATCATCGACTATCTGCAGCGGAAGCTCTGGAACTACTGGTACACGCCGAACGGGGAGGTCTCGACCGAGCCAGGAGAGGCGATCTTCGGGCCGAAGGCCATGTTGATCAACCAGTATGCAGGCTCGGGAGGCGATCTGATTCCGTGGTTCTTCCGTAATAGTGCACTGGGAACGCTGGTGGGAGAGAGGACCTGGGGCGGTGAGGTGGGAATGACCGGATATCCGCCGTTGATCGACGGTGGCCTGGTCACTGCGCCGAGCCTTGCGTTCTTCAGTAAGGAAGGCAAGTGGGCGATCGAGAACGAGGGCGTGGCGCCCGATATCGAGGTGCCAATCGATCCGGCGGTGTGGCGCCAAGGCCACGATCAGCAGCTTGAACGGGCAGTGCAGGTTGTTCTCGACGAGCTGAAGGCTCATCCTCTGCCGACCCCCACTGTGCCGCCCTTCCCGGACTACACCAAGGCTCACCAGGTTGAGACCAAATGAAACAATATGATCCAGAGGCGGAACTATTGAAACAAACGTTTCGTAAAGGGGTGTAGAGGCCGAGATGCAGTGCGCAGCGATGAAACAAACCGAGCTCCACGCAATTGAGATCGGAAAGAAGGTTCTATGAAACTTGACCGCCGAGCCATGCTCATCTCTTCTACGCTTCTGCTTGCGTCATTGAATCTGCCGGCGAGCGGTCAGCGACCCTCAAAGCTTCCCGCCATCCCGCCGGCTGTTCAGACGGGGAACGCCTCATCGATCTCGGCGCCGCCTGCGTCCGCACCTGCGCCGATGACCGCCGAGGATGTGAGCGCGTTTCTTGACGGCGTTGTTCCGCTGCAGTTGAAGAGGGAAAACATCGCTGGGGCGGTGGTGATCGTGGTCAAGGACGGCAAGGTCCTGTACAGGAAGGGGTATGGCTACTCCGATATTAAGTCCAGAACGCCCATGAGCGCTGACGCGAATCTGGTCCGTGTGGGTTCGGTGTCGAAGCTCTTTACCTGGACGGCGGTGATGCAGCTTGTCGAGCAGAAGAAGATTGACCTGGACAAGGACGTGAACACGTATCTCGACTTCAAGATTCCGGCGACGTATCCAAAGCCGATCACAATGCGCAACCTGATGACGCACACGGCTGGATTCGAGGAGGTGATTCAGGATCTGATCAGCAGCGACCCGACGCATATCATGCCGCTCGACGTGTATCTCAAGACACACCTGCCGGAGAGGGTCTTCGCGCCGGGCACCACACCGGCCTACTCCAACTACGGAGCCAGCCTCGCCGGGTACATCGTGCAGCGGGTCTCGGGGATGCCGTTTAATGATTACATCGAGAGGAACATCTTTAAGCCGCTCGCGATGCAGCAGACCACCTTTCGCCAGCCCCTGCCGGAGAGCTTGAAGCCGATGATGTCGCACGGATATCAGTTAGCTTCGGAACAGCCAAAGCCGTTTGAGATCGTGATTCCCGCTCCCGCAGGCTCTGTCAGCGCGACCGCGGAGAATATGTCGCACCTGATGCTGGCGCACCTCGATGGCGGCCAGTACAACGGACAGCGCATCCTTAGCGAGAATACGGCGAACCTGATGCACTCGCGCCAGTATGCTCCCAATCCCGCGGTCAATGGGATGTGTCTCGGCTTCTACGAAGAGAAGCGCAATGGACAACGCATCATCGGCCACGCGGGGGACACCAACTACTTCCACAGCGATCTGCACCTGATGCTGGACGCCGGCGTTGGCTTCTTCGTCTCGTATAACAGCGCAGGCAGCGGAGAGATCAGCCCGCGCACAGCTCTGTGGGATCAGTTTCTCGACCGCTACTTCCCTTACACCATCCCTGCGGCTCAACCTCCGGCGAACACGGTGGCCGATGCGAAGCTCGTTGCTGGCCAATACGGGGCGAGCCGCGGATCCTTCACCACGGTCCTGAGCTTCATCGGATTTGCCTCCCAATTGACCGTGAGTGCGACGCCCGAGGGAGACATCCTCACCGACGATTTCAAGACACTTTCCGGGCAGCGCAAACGTTGGCAGGAGATCGCGCCGCTGGTCTATCGCGAGGTCGGTGAGCAGGACCTGATTGCATTCAACCGCAATCCTGACGGAAGACTTCGCGCGTCAATCGATTTTCCGTTCGAAGTTTTCGACCGGGTGTCGTTCGTCAACGGGAAGTCGTTCAACCTCTTCCTGGTTTCCTTTACCACGATCATCGGTCTGCTTGCCTTCCTCGCGTGGCCTGTCGCAGCCTGGACCCGGAGGCACTATCGCCGTCCTCTGGTGCTTACCGCACGACAACGAATGGCCTACATTGTGGTGCACGTGGTCGGTCTACTCGATCTGATATCGTTTGCCGGGTGGCTGACGGTCTTGATGGCCATAGAAAAGAATGCCGGCTTCGCAGGTCCAAGCCTCGATCCGTACCTGCGGCTGCTGCAGGTGCTTGGCTGGCTGGGCACGCTGGGCACACTTGCGGTGATCTACGCTGTGTATCTGCTCAGAGCGGCGGAGAATCGATGGTGGCTGGCGAGACTTGGCTATGGGGCGGTTGTCCTGGCCTGCGTCTCGTTCTCCTGGCTGGCCTATCACTGGCATTTGCTTCATTGGAACTTACGATTTTAGAGGTGTGGCAATGATGATGTTCAGAAGACGATCCTTGCCGCTGCGAATCAGCCGGTACGCCCTGGCGGGCGCCGCGTTCGCGATCGTAGCGCCGCTCAGCGCCCAATCGTTCACCATGGAGCAGGCCATGAGTTCCCCCTTCCCGCAGGAGCTTACCTCGGCCAGCAAGGGATCCTCGATCGCGTGGGTGTTCAACCTGAAGGGAGCAGAAAATGTGTGGACCGCTGCGGGCCCCGCATTCACGCCGCTCCAGGTGACTCACTACGAAGGAGACAATGGGCAGCCCATCGCCTCTTTGCAACTCACGCCGGATGGCCGCACGGCGGTGTATGCGCGCGGGACGGAGATCGACGCCGAGGGGCGTTCGGCCAATGCTACAGCCGAGCCGAAGCAACCGCAGCAGCAGGTCTGGGCGGCTGATGTCCGCGGCGACGCACCGCGGCTGCTCGGTGACATGGGATGCGCGTTTGAAGGCTGCGAAGACATCAAGATTTCGCCGGACGGCAAATGGGCGGTCTGGGCGGCGAAGCACGAGCTTTGGATCGCGCCGGTCTCCGGTGAGGTGAAGGCCAAACAACTCACCGATCTGCGGGGAGATATCTCGATGCCCGAGTGGTCGCCTGACAGCAAGCGCCTGGTGATGGACCTCAACCGGAAGGACCACAGCTTTGTGGTGATCGCAGACCTGACGGGGGATGCGGTTCAGTCCTATCACTACATCGCGCCCAGTGTTGACCGCGACCTCTATCCTCATTGGTCGCCCGATGGCGCCCATGTCGCTTTTATTCGAGTTCGCGGCTTTGAAGACAAACGGCCACTGATCTCCGAGCGCCAGCAGCCCTGGAGCCTCTGGATCGGAGACACGAAGACCGCTACGGCGGCAAGCATCTGGCATAGCGGCGATCGGCCGAGAGACTCTCTTCCACACTTTGCAGAGCAGTCCCTGCATTTCGCAGATAACAATCGGGTGGTCTTCGATTCCGAACAGGACGGCTGGAACCACCTTTACTCCATCGCAGCCACGGGGGGAACCCCGGTTCTGCTTACGCCGGGGAATTTCGACGTGGAGGACGTGTCTCTCAGCGCGGATCGCAGGCAGGTCCTTTTCTCCTCGAATCAGGCGGACTCCGATCCGCAGGACGTCGATCGCCGCCATCTTTGGCACGTAAGTGTCTCGGGCGGCGAGCCGCAGAAGGCGCTTACCCATGGCGAGACGATCGAGTGGACACCTGTGGAGACCGGAGATGGTAAGTCGATTCTGTGCCTAGGGTCCACTGCTACTTCGCCGGCGCTTGTCTATCAGGTTGCGGATGGAAAAAGAGAGCTGGTGACGAAGAACGCATTGCCGAAGGACTACCCCAGCGCACAGTATGTTGTCCCCAGGCAGGTTATCTTCAAGAGTGAAGATGGCCTTACGATTCACGGTCAGCTCTTTGTGCCGAAGGGCCAGTCGAAGCCCGGGCCGGGGCTGATCTACATGCACGGCGGGCCGCCGCGTCAGATGCTGCTTGGCTTCAACTATATGGACTACTACCATGACGCCTACGCAGCAAACCAGTATCTGGCGAGCCTCGGTTTCACTGTGCTTTCAGTCAACTACAGGCTGGGCATTATGTATGGACATGATTTCCGCACACCCCCCGACAGCGCCTGGCGCGGAGCCTCGGAGTACAAGGATATTCTTGCCGGCGCCAGGTATCTGCAAAGTCTGCCGATGGTCGATCCGCATCGCATTGGATTGTGGGGCGGCTCCTATGGAGGGTTCCTCACCGCGCTCGGACTTGCGCGCAACTCCGATATTTTCAAAGCGGGCGTCGACTATCACGGGGTGCATGACTGGGAGGTCTTCCTGCCGGAGTGGGAAGAGGGCGCGACCTCGGCGCCGGACTATAAGGCGGCGCAGAAGCTTGCGTGGGAGTCCTCGCCCGACTCCGCGGTCAGCCAGTGGAGGTCTCCCGTCCTGCTAATTCAAGGAGACGACGATCGGAATGTCCCCTTCAGCCAGACGGTTGACCTGGCGCAGCGGCTTCGGGACAACCATGTGCCGTTTGAGCAGATCGTCTTTCCCGATGAAATCCACGATTTTCTGCTTTGGAAGGATTTCGTTCATTCTTATCAGGCGACCGCGCAGTTTTTAGAGAAACATCTGGACCAGGAGAATAGAGCCGATTCCAATGCAGCAAAATAGCACTGCACCCGGAGCTACGATCAGCCCCCTCTTGCGTAAGCACATCAGCTTCGCCTCAAGAGCGACACCAGCAGGACAAGCGCACTCGAGCTTTAAATTCTAAGCACATGACCTCTCTCCTCCAGCGACGACCGGCGACACGGCAAAGCATCTTGCTCGTGCTTGGTCGTGCACGCTCAACTGCTTTCATCACCTCCATTCTCTCGATCATCGTCGCCATTCCTGGCGGCCCATAGATCTCAGCTAGCTCCTGAAATCTCAAGCCGCCATAGCGAGAGCTCTGGCGGCTTCTTACTTTGCCGACTGAAAAACCAAAGGAATGCCAATGCGATGGACCTACCACATCACTGCCGCTTCGAAACCCCGAGTGCTGATGCGCTTGGTTCAAGTCTTCGATCAACAATCGATGACCATAAGCTCTCTTGAACTCGCTCTCCTGAACGACTCTGTCAGCATCACGCTTACCGTCGATGCAGATCGTGAGCTTGCGGATCGGGTGCGGGCGAAGCTTTACAACCAGATTGATATCCGGGATGTCGATCTGTACGCGTTATGACCCTGCTCACTTCGGGTTCCACGACCAGTTACCTGGACGCCGCGGACGAGGGTGCGCCACTGAAAGGGAACCTTCGGGATCTCCCTGATTGCCATGCTCTCCTGTGTCAGTCGCATTGAACCGCCCTGCGCATCTTGACTGATGGGAACTCCTCACCTGTGATCGGTCGGAAGATCCTGACGAGGATACGAAGGAAGAGGCCGACGTGCCGGCTGCGGTAGAGAGCACCTTTCGAACGATTCTCTGTCCTCTTATGGATTACATCCTGAAGCTGAGAAGACGATCACCCAGACGCAAGATTTGAAGTCCTGCTCCCCGAACTCGTGGTGCGCCACTGGTGGGAAAACCTCCTGCGTACACCAGCGGATTCAGAGGCTCAAACTTCTTTTGCTACTGAAAGCAAACCAGCGGATTGTCGTGGTGAACATACCTTGGTATCTATGAGCCGCGCTGGACCTGGCAGCTCGGTTATTCAAAGGGACCGCCGCAGGCCGGAAGGCTGCCGGCCTGCCTCGAGGAAGTCGCGATCTGCTGGCGCGGTAAGGACAACCTGGTAGGCCATGCGCTTCACTTTCTCGCGCGCAAGCCGTGCAGATGTCCAGTGATTTCAGCGGATGAATTCAGAGTGACGTAGGCACCGCGCCCGATGGCGTCCATGCCTTCCTGAGCCGCACCGCGCAGCCATTCGATCTTGGCGCGCTTGGCGCGGTCCTCGGCCTCGCGCTGCTCAAGCAAACGTAAGCCCTCCCGGACCACCTCGTTGGCATTGCTGAAGCGGCCAGTCTCAATGCCGGCGGCAATAAAGCTGTCGAAATGCGCGGACAAAAAGACGTTTCGTGTTGGCATTCTGGCCTTCGGTGCGGAGAGCAGGGAAGGGCTGCATGTCGGCTATGCGCGCGTGAGCGCCGTCGATCAGAATGGGCTCCGTCAGCTCGACGGCATGGACCTGGACAAAACCTTTACCGACAAAGCTTCTGGTAAGGACATCAAACGGCCTCAACTGGAGCTTCTGCTATCGTTCGTTCGCGAGGGCGACACGCTGGTCTGTCATTCCATGGACCGGCTGGGCCGCAACCTCGACGATCTCCGAAAGCTTGTTCTGGACCTGACGGGCAGGGGAGTGCAGGTTCAGTTTATAAAAGAGAGCCTGGTCTTTACAG